>MDTE01149490.1_pt1 | contig 36026 bp, 35 predicted proteins | sample 811231 | NCBI WGS metagenome assembly MDTE01 (sample SAMN05326651, study PRJNA326480) | marine metagenome | isolation source: seawater | place: Indian Ocean: Red Sea | collected 2010 | reverse complement strand
GTGCAAGTGCAAGTGCAAGTGCAAGTGGGGAGCTAATGATTACTTTCTTGTCTGAGGGGCAAAGGCTAAGATATTTTCCTCTCTTGTGCGGAGGATAACTAATGCGCTACCGGGTAATTAAGCTTAAAGATCAGGCGAGTCCAAGTACCATTAATCTCGTTCAGGCGCTAGAAGAAGCGAGATCTGCCGTTGAGAGTGATCAACATCGAATTTATGGCGTATTCAATGGACTCTTTGGGCTTGCCAGTAATGAATTGTATTGTGTGTTGATGTCGGACGATGATGTTGAAGATTCTGTGCCGCAGATCGGTAAGTCGCTGACAGTTATGGATTCAATCGTGTTGACGCCAACCGTCAGACCAACCGAGCATGTGCCGCGAACTCGCGCTGGTATTTACGTGTTTCGCTGGTTCAGCGTTGCTAATAAGAATGACGTTGAAGAAATCGCCGATCTCTCTAGGCAGGCATGGACCACCTTTGAGCCTGATTTCGGCGTTGAAGCTCAAGGGCTTTGGGCGGAAGCCGACCCAGCTGCTGAGAATTGCACCATGTTGCTGATTACCTGGTACACCAACCTGACCGCATGGGAAACATCCCGCAATGCTGATTCCTCGGCGACGGCTAATTTCAGGCGGCGGCAGACACTGACAACGCAGGCGTATCCAGTTTGCACCCGGTTGCACCTGCCCGAATAGGAGATTCTGATGCAGCAGTTATCGAGTAACGCATGGGTAGAGACGGGTGTTAGAGGATGTAACTACGGTTATGTGGTCACATCAGATGGCATCGTGATGCTTGATAGTCCGCAACTACCCAGCGATGCCGTGAAGCTCCATACAAAGCTTGCCAGTCTGAATCTGCCGCTTCGATACATCATTAATACTGAACCTCATGGAGATCACTGGACGGGCAACGCATTTTTCGACGCGCCGGTAGTTGCGCATGCGGGTGTGCGAGAGCGAATTCTCGCCACCGATTTCGATAACATGTTGAGGTCTCAGTTGGGACTTGGCGACGATGAGCTGAGTCTGATGAAGGACTACCGGGCAAACGCGCCGGTAGTGACCTTTGATACTGTTATGGCGTTGCATGTGGGTAATCACACCTTCGAGATGATTCACATGCCTGGACATACCGCTTATCAGGCAGCTATCCTTATCAAAGAAGAAGGCGTTGTCTGGACCAGCGATAATATCTTCAATGGCTGCCAGACCTTTTTGCAGGAAGCTAACCCCGAACAGTGGCAGCATTCCTTAGGCTTGCTTCGAGATCTTGATGAGGAGGTTTTTGTACCCGGTCATGGTCCGGTCTGCAACAAGTCGGTGCTAAGTGAACAGTCAGCTTTTATAGAGGAATGGTTAGATTACGTCTCTCAGGCAATGAATCGTGGTATGGAAAAAGAAGTTGCGATCAAGGAACTGACCGGCATGACAGATCGATACCCGATGGACATTGGCATTGAACACTGGGCGCCCAGGGTCATGCAGATGAACGTGGCGAATCTCTACGATTTCATATGCGGTGAAGGAATCCATAAAGATGGATAAGAAGACCGAGAGCGAGGCCCCTAGAGAATCTTATTGAGGAGAGAGTGGGATTCTCGTCAGGTTAACTCGTGCATCATTAGACTACTGGCAACGTTCAGGCCGAGAAAAATTTATTATGTTTCTAGGGTAATTTCTGTGATGTCCGTCAACTTTCTAACCGAAACGCGTGAACATTTGGCGCTATCCTAGCATCTTAAAGAACCCAAACTGTCCAAGTAGCCAAATCAGCAGAAGGATTGGGACTATACCTATCAGCAGCGCGAGAATCGAGTTGGCGAGTCCTTTCCAGGCGGAGAACCCCTGTACCTCACCAAGGCAGTGGCAATGTAACACTACTCCCCAGACAGCTAGCGTGATAATCACTAGAATAACGGCAACGTCCAATCCTGCAACTGGTCCTGGCATTAGTGCGGCAGCGCCCCATGAGGCCAGTAGTACAATGGCGGAGAGGATTTTCGGCAGGCTGGACCAAGCATAGGCTGCTCGTATTGAAACCAGTGTCGCTGTTCCGCCCAGCCAGCCACCGGTCCATCTAGTCAGATATGCACCTACGTAGAGGACGAGCACGCCCAGAACAGCAGCTGCTACGACTAGACTCATGAACGTTTCAATGCTGCTGTATGCTATGCCGTACGCTAGTGCGGGATTTCGAATCAGAGCCTCGGCGATTCCAACCAGGCCCGCCAGTATCAACACCAGAAGTGTAGAATCCCGATTCAGTATCTGTCGCATGGTTCCTCGAGGTTCTGTCCATATTGAAATCCAGGGATTGACTTCCTCCTGTTGTTCCATTGTTAGTCTCCTTTAGTAACTTGCTTGATAGTGACTCAATCGGTGGTCAGGCGAACGACCTTACTACCTTTGGCATGCTCAAGTAGTAAGTATATGTTGCCTTCATTATCTAAGTCGACATCTCTGATTCTGCCAAGTTCGCCCAGCAATGTTTCCCGGTGGATCAGCACTCCATCTTTCAAAACCATTCGATATAGGGTTGTAGCCTTAAGCGATCCAACGATAAGGTTTTGCCTCCATTTAGGGAAGGCGTCACCTTCGTAAATGATGAAACTGGATACAGCGGGAGAAGGTGTAAGATCAATCACTGGTTGTTCAATATCCAGTTCGTCGACTGATAAACCCAGCTGCGCACCGTACGCTACAGGTGATCCATCGTAGTTCAGTCCCTTTGACGTTAATGGCCAACCGTAGTTTCTGCCAGGTAGGAGCAGGTTAACCTCATCGCCGCCTCTGGGCCCCATCTCAGTGCTCCATAGTTCCCCGGTTTGTTTGCTAAACTCCAGGCCCTGTGGACTGCGATGTCCAAAAGTCCAAATCGAATCTAGTGCTTTTGGCATGTTGGTAAACGGATTGTCCGTAGGTACACGACCATCATCTAATACCCGGTGGGTCTTGCCCCATGGGGTCGATAGGTCCTGGATACCTATGTAGTTGCTGGGTGCTTTAAAGCCAACGCTTATAAAAACATGTCCATCGTCATCGAATGCGATCCTTCCACCTGCGCTCATGTCGGTCGTCTGTGTATAAAATGCCTTGTCGGCTTGCCAGATTGTCTGTTGATCCACCCATCTACCAGCCTTGATTCGGCCACGAACTAACTTATTCATGGAGACGTCTTTGCCGTTCTTGCTTGCCTCATTACATCGACTACACCGATCGCCGTATTGTAGATAGATCCAACCGTTTTCCGCATAGTCTGGATGTAGCGCCACATCCATCATCCAACCCAGGCCAAATTTCAAACCGGAAAATGAGACACCAATGGCATCGTTAAATCCGGTGGGTGCGCCTGGTACCAACACGGATTGCGTACCATCTTGACTCAAAATGCTTAAACCTTTACCTCGTTCTGTGAGCAGTATTCGCCCATCCGGCATAGGAGCGATCGAGAATGGCAGTGGGTCGAGGCCTGTTGCCGCGAGCTCTAAGCGGAAATCGTGTAACTCACTTTCTATCCGTTTGTCAGGTATGACCAGTGGCGTGCTGATCTTTAGGTCTATCTGTGAGAAGCCTGCTCGCTGCTCGGCAACGTAGATTGCCAGGCTTTGGATCTCCGCTTCATCAAGCGTTTCAGCAAATGCTGGCATCCCGCTCGCACCGATTGAGATGACGCGGCTAATTGCCTCGACTGTGTCGCCATGCTGCAGGTTGACCCCAACTAGGGGAGTTCCGAGTGGGGCGCCTGTTAAATCCTTGCCGTGGCAGTTACTGCATTTTTCCTCATATAGGGGACCAAATTGACCCGGAGAAAAAATTATCAGAAAGACCAAAACATTTAGCCCAATAATGAGTCCCCATATGGTAAATCTGCGGCTGGTTCTATTCATTTCGTTTTATTTATGCCGTGTCTTTTCGATCAGTCATGTGTTTATACATTTGCTGTACACCTAAACCTAGAAAATATTTTCAGTTTAACCGTTTGGTTACAAACCAAGTAAGATTTTGGCTATCAAGTTAGTTTGATATCCATGTTAGAAGAGAAAATTAATCAGGGCTGCCAGTTTATTATTGCCACCTGTTCACCCATACTGCTGATTTTTCCCGATGCGCAAATTTGGAACTTTGATACATACTCCATTCAGAATTTTTCTTGTAAAGATGTTGAACACGTGGCAATCACCAAGGCATTTCTGAATGATCCTGAAAGTTATCTGAGGTACCTCTAAGTATGATTCAACGCTGGTTAGGTATAGCGTTTATCCTTGTCTTTTCTACCTTTGCCTCTGCGAAGGGTCCGAGTCATGGATTTGCCTATTTTGGCGATCTGAAATATCCGAAAGACATGAAGCACTTTGATTATGTCAATCCAAATGCTCCCAAGGGTGGCACGGTGAAACAGGCGGAAGTAACTACCTTTACCAATTTAAATCCCTATGTCGATAAGGGTGTGCTCGCTGCGAGTATGGACCCCCGGCTTGGCACCATGACTCATGAGCCTTTAATGAAAAAATCTGAGGATGAGTTGTCATCGTATTACGGTGCTCTCGCGGAGAGCATCGAAGTAGCAGAAGACTATAGCTCGGTCACCTATACGCTGCGCGAGAATGCTTACTGGCACGATGGTGTCCCGGTCACCATGGAAGACGTCGAGTGGACGTTCGACATGATTAAGAGTAAGGCGGGTATGACCTGGCGAATTGCATATGCAGACTTTATGCGCCTGGAAAAGGTTGGCCCTAGAAAATTTACTTTCCACTTTAGCGATACGGTAGAGAAAACGCCGCAGCTTATTATCCAGTCCACCCGCTTTACAACTCTGCCGAAGAACTATTGGCAGGAAAGGAAAATCGATGAAACGACTCTGGAGCCTCATTTAGGCAATGGCCCTTACCGTGTCATCGAGGTAGATGTTGGGCACAAGGTGGTTCACGAACGGGTAAAAGATTACTGGGGCAAGGACCTTAACGTTAATGTAGGTAAGTTCAATTTTGACCGCCATGAATTTTTCTATTTCTTTGACAAGAATGTGATGTTGCAGGCCCTCCGAGGAGGCGTATTTGACTATTATCGTGATCAGGATGAGAAGACGTTTGCTACGGCCTATGACTTTGTGGGCCATAGGAAGGGGTTGTTCAAGAAGGAGTCCTATACGATGGGTGAGGCCTATGGAATGCACTATGGGGTGGTATTCAACACTAGGCGACCCCCGTTCGATGACATTCGTGTAAGAGAAGCGCTAACTCTCGCTTACAATTTTGAGTGGGCCAACCGAGTATTCTGGCATGAGGGCATGGACCGAAATAACTCTTACTTTATGCGTTCTGGTCTGCAGGCAAAGGGTCTGCCCTCGTCGGCAGAGATTGCACTCCTAGAGCCTCTACGCGAGACAATCCCTAAGCGAGTGTTCACTCGTCCTGTGGATCTCCCACGAAGTCAATCGTTCGGTCGCAACAGAGATGGTCTGCAGCGCGCAGAGGAACTGTTACATGAAGCGGGGTGGGTAGTTACCGATTTTAAGCGGGTTAATGAGGTCACAGGGAAGCCCCTTGCTTTTCAATTCGTAATTGACTCTCAGCTGTTTGAGCGTACCTTGACTCCGTTTGTCGATAACTTGGACCGGCTTGGAATCGACTCGGTTTTACGAAGAGTTGAACGCAACATTATGATGAATCGCCTAAGGACCTACGATTACGATCTGACAATTCGTAAGTTCTACACATACAAGGTTCCATTTCCGGATCGAATGCGTAGTCAGTTTGCGGCAAAGAATGCGGACCCGCCAAATATGACGAATTATGCTGGTATAAAAAACCCCGCCGTTGACTTTTTGATTGAGAAGATCGCGAGAGCGGGAAGCGAGGAAGCAATGAATACGGCGGGACGTGCGCTCGATCGGGTCTTGTTATGGAATTTCTATCTTATTCCAGATGGCCATCCCGTTTCACGGCACATAGTGTACTGGGATCGATTTGGCCATCCGCCACTAGGCAGGGAACACATGAACTGGACTGGTTTCCCGCATCTGTGGTGGGTTGATGAGATGAAGAGCGCGCGAGTTGAGGCAGGTATCGTGGGAATGCAGAACGATTAGAGGCGCATAAAGGACATATCTGAAGGAGCGAAGTTCTTCAGGTTCGGGAATGCTTCGTTAAGCTCGGAGTCGCCAAGCCCAAACCACGAGGCAAGTGACGCGCCCATTTCGTCGATGGATGTGCTGGGTATAATTCGCCCGCGACCAGAATCCTGTGGCCCATCGATCTCGATAACTGGCATCCTGCCATAGATGTCCTGACCATTGACGGTGCCGCCGATGACCAGTTGATGACTGCCCCAGCCATGATCGGAACCGTCGCCGTTACTCGTCAATGTGCGGCCAAAGTCTGATGCGGTGAACGTTGTAACCTGGTTACTAACGCCAAGTTCCGCGAGAGCAAGCTGAAAAGCATTAAGCCCTTGGCTTAGATAGTCGATCAAAATCGGGTGTCGTTCCAGTTGTTCCCCATGGGTATCCCAACCACCCAGAGCCACAAAGAATGTCTGGCGTTTCACCTGAAGAGGCCCTCGTGCCGCAATTAGTCGTGCCACCATCGATAGGCTGTTACCAAGAGGATTCCCATCAGGAAACTGAGTCGCCAGAGCAGGGGCATTATTAATGTGCTCAGCCACTAGGTCAGCAAGCTCGATCGAACGTTTTTGTACAGTTGCGAATTCTTGGTCAAAAATAGAAGCAGGAGAAGCATCAAGTAGTGCATGGAAAGCTTGTGCGCGTCGACGTTGCTGCGCACCTCTGGAACCTAGGTTGAGGCCGTTCAACCGCTGTACGCCACCGACGCCGATACTATAAGGGATGGTTGAGCTGCCAGTCTGCCAGAGATTACTTCCGGCAATGGAGATGTTCATGGAAAGTTGTGTTTCTCCATCAACGTCCTGTAACAGATCTGCCATGCGGCCAGCCCAGCCAGTTACCTGGCCGCCGGTTGTGTTAAGCGACTGCCAGTACTTTTGTTGGTCGTTGTGTGAAAAAAGTTGGCGAGGTAATTGGCTGGTTTCATTTTTGAAACTGTTTCGCGATACCGGTTCTACTAGGGCGCCGACATTGGCAACGATCGCCAACTCCCCTGAATCAAAAAGATTTGCCAGGGCTGGTGCTGATGGGTGAAAGCCGAATGAACCGGATTTTGTTAGCGGGGCAATCGGCACGAGTTCTTCCGGGGCGACAGCTAGCGATTGTCGAGCATCCGCATAGGCATCGTATTCGGGACCATCCGCCGGGACCACGAGGTTGTATGAGTCGTTACCACCAAACAGGAACACACATACCAGCGCCTTGTAGTCCGATACGTCCGGCACCATGGCGTTAACAAGATTAAACTGCCCTAGCGTTGCGGTCAGGCTTGAACCGGCGACGGCTGCCTGGATGCTGCGAGCAAGAAATTGTCTGCGATTCATACCTGTTTTTTTCATCTTTGCACCGCAAATTCAGGTGACGAGACAATCAGGAACACGGCTTCCTTAACTCGTTGATCTTCCTCGTCAGTCGTCTCAGTGACAAGGTCCAGGGTAATCTGTCGCATTTCATCAGACATTAATCCACCCATTAGCAATATATCCAGGTGATCAATCAGCTCTTCGGGCGTCATGCTGATCTCGTCAGCAAAGTTGAGCAATATGGGATGCGCTGTAGCGTTTTCTCCGGTTCTTGTTCGACGCCCAAAGACCAGTCCGTTCATCAGGTTGGTTGTTGACGTAATGAGTGTTTCGTTCAATATCTGTAGCGCCGGGCTTACCAGACCCAGGTTCTGTATTTCTCCCGGATGCTGGTAATCAGGTCGGAAAAAATTAAACACAGAGGGTGCCCCGAGTGGACGCTGACCCAGCTCCCGCTCCGGATTCCCTAGTCGCAGCACACCGAACTCACCTTCGGCGTCAAATGCTCGCCATAGCTGCGTCACTTTCAGAAGCGGGTCTTTGACCTTGCCAAATGTAAATTCATCGCTCGGCTCAAGCGCATCTGTATCCATCAGAATCGTTCTAACCACCGCCTCGAGGTCGCCGCGTACTCCCCTGCCGTTATCCTCGAACACTGTTGCCACCCGTTCGACGTAATTCGGGCTCGGGTTACTGGTGACTAGATGCTGAATCAACTGCTTGGATATAAAAGGCGCGATGTTATTGTGATTGAATATGTTGTCTAGCGCTGCATCGATGTCTTCGGGTGCGTCGAGACCGGCGGGTATTAGTTTGTAGCCCAACAGGTGTTTAAGATCGCGATCGTGAAAATCCTCAAATGAGACCATCGGTATTATTTCGCTCTCGATGTTTCTTCGATTAGATCTAAGTCTAGGGGCATTGCCATAGTTCCAGCCCGTGAAGACTCTGGCAAATTCTAGAATTTCATAATAGGTGAATGTTGGAATGGGCTGCTTTGCATCATCCAGCTTTCGTGTTCCATTGAGTTCCAACTCCCAAAGACCGATGCTGAAAAGCTGCATCACCTCGCGGGCGTAGTTTTCATCTGGGCTGATGTTGCGCTCGGGGTCAGCTTTTTCATTGCGCCGCATGCTGAGAAAATTGCCCATCATGGGGTTCAGCGTTACTGCTTCCAGCAGGTCCCGGTAGTTACCGAACGCATGCTTGGCAAGGATATCGTTGTATTTCGCCATGCCGGGTACGGTTGATTGTAGTGCACTCTCTCGATCCGAGATCACGAAGATCTGGCTGAGTGCGAAAGCAACTCGCTGACGCAGCTGATCGCGGCCGTTCACTACCGTATCCCACCAGGTGTCAATGCGGCGTAGTCTTCGCGAAGACTGCATATTGTTAGCCAGTTGTGCATCTTCCAGTGCAGTGAGTAGCACGGGTAGCTGCTCGGTCTGCCGTATTGAAATCTGCTCGTCCAACCAGGCATCGTGACCGATTGATACGAGGTGATCGATAGATGCTTCTGTAGGCCCAAAAGTTGCTCGTATCAGGAGCTGAGACGCTTCTGCACGAGACATAGATGGTCCCGGAGGAGGAGCTGCGGTCCCGGTATTTCCGCCGCCACCACCACCGCCACAACTGGTTATCAGCATGGAAATCGCGGCAATGTATAGCATGGTTCGTAACATGGTTGTTTAGGTTACTCGCCTGGTACAGTGGTAATCAATTCAGTTGTGCGCCGTTCGTCGCTCTCGGTTCAAGAAAAATATACAATTGCCCGCTTAATTTTGAGGGAGCTACACGATGTCGGCAATTTCTTATAAAGACAGCCCGGTTGCTGTTACCGGTTGTTCCGGATTCACTGGAGCGCATTTGGTTCGGGAATTGATCCTGCACGGTTATCAGGTGCGTGCGTGTATCCGTGACGCCAGTTCATGGCGGGGTCAGGATTGCGTTCAATATCTGGAAAGGTTGCCTAATGTAGAGATTGTCGATGGTTGTGATCTCTTCACACCGGGTTCTTATGACGATGCATTCAAAGGCTGTGGAGGCGTGTTCCACGCGGCTGCGGTATTGGGAAATTCCGCCGACGGTAAGTCACAACCCCTTGGAAGCGGCGATGTTCAGGACGACGTATACAAAGGCGGGATGGCAGGTACACAAAATGTGATCGATGCGATAAATGCCAGTGGTAGTGTAAAACGTCTGATATACACCTCGTCGACGGCGGCTGTTTCCAGCGGTAAACCTGTTCCCGATGGATACGAATGGACCGAGACTGATTGGGCCTCGGACGATGTCGACCCCGACCGGTGGGAAGCTAACGCCTATGGCCGCAGTAAGGTTGATACTGAGCACCTGGTGAGAGAGGCGGCTGAGGCGAGTGGTCAGTGGGATGCGATTTCGATGAATCCGGCAATGATCTGCGGACCTATACTGTTTAAGGCTCAGGTAGGGCAGTGGATTGAGCAAATTGGCCGACTTGCAGCGGGTGAGGGGCCAAATTTTCCCGATAGATATGACAGGTACTATAACATCATTGACGTGCGCGATTTGGTAAAGGCGCAACGTCTTGCAGCGGAGTCGTCGGCAGATCACCAGGGGTCACACGGTGGTCCTCGTTATATCATGCACGGTACAGGTGGCCGTTCAGCCATGCGCTTTGGAACAGAAGTTGCCGACGTGATAAGGGAACTATTCCCCAATTTTGTCATAGGAGAACCTGCGACTGTGACCAGCAAGGGTGACCCGATCACCATTGAGAACAAGGTATTTAATGACTGCAAGAAAGCCAAATCTGTGCTTGGTGCGACGATTCGGCCGGTTGAGGAAACTATTCGCGATGTGGTCGAGACTTCGATTGAGCTGGGCGTTATTACGCCGAAGCTTAAGTAGGCTATCCAATGGCGATTGATGTCTGGGAGCCACAAAAACCTCTGTCAATTGATGAAGCGCTGCTTCAGGAGTTGGCCGGTGTATACCGGAAGGGGGAAACCTTGGGTGAACATGTGGAGGAACCCTGGATCAGAGACAAGGCCCAACTGATGCGCCAGGAATCTGATGCCTTCGTGGCGGCTGAGAACCTGAGTGAAGATGTGCTGGCGGACGTAATACGCTTTTTCACTCTGGCGGAAATGCAGCTTGCCGGATGGGAAGCCGGTAAGAAAAATCCGGTGATCTATCTTGTTAAGATCCTCAAAGATCGTGATGCATTTGATTCGGAACTGCGTAAATGGATCAAAGCTAATACCGACAACCGGTATCTCCCTTATGGCAGCGCACTGGCCTAGTGGATAATCGGGAGTATAATGCCTCGCCCCAGGAGGCGGGAAAACCGTTTCCTTTGGAATGTCGTTTTCTTTTCAGTGAAAATGAGAACTAAGTGAACAGAGACTAGTTATGCGTACAGCTAAAGTCGAAAGGAACACGCTTGAGACCAGGATCAGTGTCGAGGTTAATCTTGACGGTACTGGTGAGCGAACGTTAGAGACCGGAATTCCATTTCTGGAGCACATGCTGGATCAGGTTGCCCGACACGGGCTGATTGATCTGGATATTCGTGCGGATGGTGATCTGGAGATAGATGCGCATCACACAGTGGAAGATATTGGCATTACGTTGGGTCAGGCAATTGTTCAAGCAGTGGGCGACAAAAAAGGTATTCGTCGCTATGGTCATGCTTATGTTCCGCTGGATGAAGCACTTTCACGTGTGGTCGTGGATTTTTCCGGCAGGCCGGGTTTGAGCTATGACGTTAGTTTTGATCGCCCAAAGGTTGGTGATTTTGACGTGGATCTGTTCCACGAGTTTTTCCAGGGTTTTGTTAACCACGGGCTGGTGACCTTGCACATCGACAACCTCAAGGGCGATAACGGGCATCACCAGATTGAAACCGTTTTCAAGGCTTTCGGCAGAGCGCTGAGGATGGCGCTTGAGCTTGATCCCAGAATGGTCGATGTCACACCGTCTACCAAAGGGACCCTTTAGTCATGCAGGTCATTCCTGCCATCGACTTCAAGGATGGCAAAGTCGTCAACCTGAAGCAGGGCCAGTTGGAGCAGACGACAACCTATTCTGAAGATCCCGTTGGGATGGCAGATCACTGGGTATCCCAGGGCGCAGAGCGGCTGCATTTGGTTGACCTGGACGGTGCGTTCGAAGGCGCACCGGTCAATCAGGCTGCTATCGCGACGATTGCGCACAACCATCCTTCTCTGACTGTTCAGCTTGGGGGCGGGATCAGAAGCCCTGAAGTGATTGAAGCCTACCTTTCAGCCGGTGTGGACTACCTCATTATTGGTACCCGTGCGGTTGAGGAGCCTGAATTCGTAGGCGAGATGTGTAAACGCTTTCCAGGCCATATTATTGTCGGACTGGATGGCCTGCACGGCATGGTCGCTACAAAAGGTTGGACTGAGGTGACAGATATTGCTGTTAAGAGCTTAGCAATGCTGTTTGAGGAGGATGGCATTGCAGCCATTGTTTACACGGATATCGGCAAGGACGGTATGATGGGTGGTATTAATTTGCATGCGACAAAAGACCTAGCCAGTACTGTGAGAGTACCGATTATTGCCTCTGGTGGGGTGACTGATATTAAGGATATTGAGGCTTTGATGGAAGAGGACGAGAAATTCTTCGGTGATATCACGGGTGTCATTGCTGGTCGCGCGCTATATGAAGGTACTCTGGATCTGTGGGAAGCAATTTCGCTAACGAAGGATCAGCATTAGTCCGATGTGAGCAGTTTGATGCAGCGGCTGACTTTCATGAATGTGGCGATGCGTTATTAGATCTGAAATTTTCAGTATCCTGACATACTTCTTTTTTGAATTTCCAGGCTCAGGCACTTAAGTGTTATTGCGTTAGGATGTCCAATGGCAATAGCAGTTCCCTTGCGCTACCCGATTCTCATGAATGATTGAAAGTACTGATCGATTGTGTAAAAAGTCGGCTCATTGTCAAGAAACACGCACCAACTTGCTGCTCTCAGGTTGTTTGCCCTTGATACGTTTAGATTAATGGTCTTTGCAGTGCTTCACCTGTCAATGAAATACATACTGCACATCTTTAATGCTTTGCATGAACCACTGCATGGCCTGACTTTCCTGGGTGAGTGCACTACCCATGTGATTGTTGACTCCCCTAGGCATGCGAGATCCGATTGGGCGGTTTGTTAGGGATCACTTGACACTTTTCCTTGTGCTGGTTTCTAGTGGGTATATTTTACCCACTAGAAGGTGTGCACTATTATCCATAGGCATATGGACCATCACTTATTGGTCCCGCTTGGGAAGCCATACCTAAGATCGAGGTGGCGTGGGTGCTATTGGGTAGTACCGTAAAGGTTAACGAGGTGGGAATGGTTGTTGCCTGAAGTCCTCGGTGAATGTTACATCCCATGTCATCAATGATGATGGCGATATAGGCGTAGTCTTATTCTTGTGCCGTTATGTTTAGGGTTGGGGCACCACCAAGCTGACTAGAGTTTCCTCGAGTAGTACTTTGACTTGGCGAAGATCAATCAATCGAGCGTCATCCCCGGGGTTTTGTTTTGCTGAATATATTCAGGCCCTTAAGTAAGGTCAGAGCTTCGTTAAGTTGATAGTCCTGCCTGGCTAGCCTCAGATTAGCACGATCTCTGGTCTCTTCCACGCTTTCTTCATTGTTGTTTACCAGGTGTTTTGGCAGATTTTTTTCGATCGGGCGCCAGGAGTCTCTTTTAATGGGCGTGACGGTCGATCGATCTACCCAGATGTCAGGAATTATGCCTTCTGCCTGTATAGATCGACCACTGGGTGTATAGTAAAGCGCAGTGGTTAGCTTGATAGCCTTCTCGTTGTTTAACGGCAAAATGGTTTGTACGCTACCTTTACCAAAGGTGCTGGTGCCCATGATGACCGCTCTTCCATGATCTTGCAGAGCGCCAGCGACGATTTCGGAAGCGGAGGCTGTTCCCCGGTTTACCAGTACCACAATTGGAACACCCTCGATCTTATCAGGTGTAGTGGCGTTAAATTGTAGTTCTGAATTCGAGACCCGCCCCGTGGTGTAAACGATCAACCCGTCGTCCACAAAAATGTCTGAGACTTCAACCGCGGATTGCAGTATGCCTCCTGGATTATTCCTAAGGTCAATTATTAAACCTCTAAGATCACCTTCTTCCGCCAGCTCGTTGACGGCTTCAGCGACTTCATTTCCTGTACGACTTTGAAATTGTGCGATCCTCACATATCCGTATCCCTTTTCCAGGAAACGTTGTCGAACGCTAGGTACCTTGATGACTTCGCGAACTAGAGTAATCTCACTTGGTGCCGGGTCACCTTCTCGTAGTATCGTCAGCTTTATTTGACTGCCGGGTTCCCCGCGCATTGAATCGATGGCCTCGGGGAGGCTCATACCTCTGATGGGCTTTTCATTCAACTGCATTATGAGATCCCCAGATTCTATACCAGCCTTATCTGCCGGAGTGTCATCCATGGGGGCGATGACTTTAACGAAGCCATCTTCAAGACCTACTTCCAGACCGAGACCACCGTAGTTACCTGCAGTCGTTTCCTGCAGGCTGGTGAATGATTCTTTGTCCAGGTAGGCGGAATGCGGGTCAAGTTGAGATAGCATGCCCTTTATTGCGCTTTCTAGCAGGGTGCGATCGTCAATTTCTTCTACGTAGTGTGCACTGACGCGATTGAATACCTCCGCGAAAATTCTTAGCTCATTGAGAGGTAACCTTGCCTTTAGTTTTGATTTGTCAGCAGTGTTCTGGTCTGATTGCTCGTCTGGGGAGGTTGCTATACGCACTGTCGTGCTCTCCGTATCGGGAGTTGAATCTCTATCAGACATGGCTTCTGTCTCGGAAGGGATTTCTGTATCTAGCGGGATGTTCGAGTCGGAAGTGACTTTGGTATCCTCCGTCGACATTCCGATTGCTGGAATGGACAGCAATAGCATGATCCATATTGTTCGTAAGTTATACATGTTGTTCCTCTTTAGTTACGACACATCATATTACGCTGCTCGATCGGTTCGAGACAGACACCACCTTTGCGGATCAGAGGGGGTTCCATCAATCCTTATTTCGAAATACACACCAGGTTTATTTTGACCGCCAGTATCGCCAACAGTTGCAATGGTTTCACCGGCCAGCACCCAGTCCCCTGTTTCACGTTTAAAGCTTTGGTTATGGCCGTAAAGACTCATGTATCCCTCTCCATGGTTGACTATCAGTAGCAAGCCAAATCCTCTTAGCCAGTCAGCAAAAACAACGCGTCCATGGTGGACTGCATAAACAGGTTCGCCTTCGGGTGCGTCAATGAATACTCCGCTCCATCGCATCTTCCCGACTTTTCGATCTGCCCCAAATGACTGGTTTATAGTACCAACCACTGGCAGTAACAGCTGACCTTTCATGTTTTTAAATGGAACAGAGTGTTCAGGCCCCGAGGTTTTAGTAATGTTAATTCTATCCAAGATTTGCTCGAGGCGCTGCCGGTCTCTTGCTAGTTTAGTGAGTTCGCCACCAGTTTCTGCAATACGACGGTTCAATGATCTAAGCACGCCCAGTTTTCGGTTTTTCTCTACCTGCAGCTCACCGCGTTGTCGATCGAGTGCATTGTGATTACGTTGTAGCCACATGTTTTCTTCGGTGATGCTTTCAGTCAAAGTTTCTAGCTGTGCCAAAGTGGAGCGAAATCCTTCAACCTCTTGTGCACGGGCCATATTGAGATAGTCGTAATAGGTCAGCATTCTGGAAATTTCGTTGGGGTCTCCCTGATTGAGTAATATCTTAAGGTACTCTTGTTTGCCTATCTTGTGAGCAGCCTGAATTTGCTTCTCTATGTGACGTTGTTGCTCTTTTTTTTTGCGCTGAAGTTCTTTCTGCTGGTTCTCTAGACGGGATACTTTTTCTTTTCTGGTCTTTAATTCAGCTTTAATCGAGTCAATTTTTTTCTGTAATTCGTTGACGTTTTTTTCTGACTTCTCAAGGTCGTTTTCTAGATCAGAATGCTCATCTTTCGTGTTCTGGAGTAATGCTCTGTGTTTCTGGATCTCCGATTCTGTTGCCTGGATTTGTGCTTTAAGTTCTACTGTTTTTTGGGTCTTAGCTATGCAAATCTGCGGTAACAATATCGAGAACATGGTGAACACGAAAAGTAATTTGGTCATCAGGCAGTGGCCTCTATGAGGGATTCTCCAGTCATTTCCGTTGGTTTTGTCAGGTTCATAAGATCGAGCATTGTAGGAGCAACATCTCGTAGTGTCCCGTTCGTTAGTTTTAGGTCTTTGAGGCCAATATAAACCAGTGGTACCAGTTCGTTTGTATGTGCGGTATGGGCCTGGCCCGTTGTCATATCGTTCATCTGTTCAACGTTTCCATGATCAGCCGTAATCAGGCAGTGTCCAGATGCTTGTTGGACTGCGTCTATGATTTTGCTGAGACAATTGTCGATACACTCAACTGCTGCCACCGCAGCTTTAAGATTGCCGGTATGTCCGACCATATCGCCATTTGCGTAGTTGCAGACGATGAGGTCGTATTTTTCCGATAGGATGGAGGTTACCAATTCATTGGTAACCTCTGGTGCGCTCATGTTGGGCTGACGATCGTAGGTCGCAACTTTAGGTGAGGGCACGAGGATCCTATCTTCTAAGGGGAAGGGCGTTTCAATTCCGCCGGAGAAAAAGAACGTTACATGTGCGTATTTCTCAGTTTCAGCTAGACGCAACTGTGTTTTCCCAAGCTCGCTGAGGTATTCCCCCAATCCATTTTTTAGGCTTGCTGATCCGAATGCTATATCCGTTTTAATATCCTCAGCATATTGAGTGAGAGTAACAAACTGTGAAAGCAGCGGTAGTGCTGAATGATCGAAATGGTTGAATTTTCTGTCCACAAAGCTTCTAGTTAACTGACGTGCTCTGTCAGCGCGAAAGTTCATGAAGAGAACTGCGTCACCACTATCCAAGCGAACCGGAGCACCGTCCACATCGATTGTGGTCGGTTGCACAAATTCATCTGTTTCTCCTCTATCGTAGGCAGCATTAAGCGCTGATAGTGCATCAGTATTGTTAAAAGCAGCGCGTGCATTGGTGATCGCGTTAAATGCTTTTTCGGTGCGGTCCCAACGCTGATCACGATCCATGGCATAGAACCGTCCCATTATTGTGGCGATGCCACCAGTACCGCGATTTCGTATCCACTTTTCGGCCGCAGCGAGTGAGGGTTTGGCAGAAATCGGAGGAACATCTCGACCGTCTAGGAAAGCATGCAGGTATACGTTGCTGACCCCTTGGTCGAACGCAAGATCGATAGCTGCCTTGATTTGCAATTCGTGGCTATGTACGCCACCGGGTGACAATAGCCCGAAAATATGGAGACTATTTCTTGAATGCTGGAGTTGCGAGGCAAGGCCCAGCAACGTTTCGTTATTGTTGAAACTGCCATCCTCTATGGACTTGTTGATGCGTGTGAAATCCTGATCAACGACGCGACCAGTACCAAGGTTCATATGTCCAACCTCGGAGTTGCCCATCTGCCCATCCGGCAAACCCACGTCGAATCCAGATGCAGAAATCAGGCTGCGGGGCCTGTTCCGCCAGATGTGATCCCAGGTTGGCGTTTTGCCGAGGGCAATTGCATTATCCTGACCTCCGTCACGATGGCCCCAGCCATCAAGTACGATAAGGATATAGGGTGTGGTCATGTTTAATTCGTACTGAAAGTAAACCGAGATTCTACAAAGATCTTGTCGATAGTTCATCGGCTATCCGCAGGTTTACGGTATACTTCGCGACTTTAAAACCTCTGCAGAGTCATGGAACAGTTTTTTGAATTTATAGGCAATCACTTCATTCTTGTTGGGGTGTTCGTGTTTTTGCTGTTTGCGTTTTTCATCAACGAAGGCAAGCAGGGCGGGGCCGCGATCAGTACTTCGAATTTGGTTACACTGGTGAACCGGGAAGATGCGGTCATTCTCGATATTCGGGACAACAAGGAATACAGTGCTGGACACATTGCTGGTGCTGTTAATATGCCTTATGCATCGGTAGATTCTAGAATAGGAGAGCTTGAAGACTATAAGGAGAAACCTATGGTGCTGGTTTGTAAGATGGGTCAGCATTCGAGTTCCGCAGGCCGGAAGCTGAAGGCGCAGGGTTTCACTGATGTGAGGCGGCTGGCAGGTGGTATGTCTGAGTGGTCGGCCAGCAATCTGCCTGTTGTGAAAGCTTAGTGGCGAAGTCTTGAAAGTCGAACCATTTGCGGGGCAGGGTATCTGAATATGAGCGAGAAAGTTGTCATGTACAGTACCCGGTTTTGTCCATTTTGTGTGCGGGCAAAAAGCCTCCTTACCAGTAAAGGTGTTAAATATACCGATATAGCTGTCGACCGTGATATGGAAAAGCGTAAAGAAATGATGAAGAAGTCTAAACAATTTACAGTTCCACAAATCTGGATTGGCGATAAGCACGTGGGTGGATGTGACGAGCTCTACGCGCTTGAACGAAATGGTAGACTTGATGCTCTTTTGGGTGTGTGAAATTAAACAATATGGTAGAAGAACGAGGGAAGGCACAATTCGCGCTTCAGCGTATTTATGTAAAGGATGCTTCGTTCGAATCACCCAAATCACCTCACGGGTTCAGAGAGCAGTGGAAGCCCAAGGTCAATCTGGAACTAAACTCGCGCCATTCTATGATCGAGAACGGCCTCTATGAAGTTGTACTCCACGTTACAGTGTCCGCATCTACTGAAGACGATGGGTTGATGTATCTGGTGGAGGTTCAGCAGGCGGGGGTTTTTCTTGTGGACGGAATTGAGGAAAACGCGCGACTGCATGTCCTTGGCAGCTTCTGCCCCAATGTTCTTTTTCCTTATGCAAGAGAAGTAGTAGATTCTCTTGTGTTGAAAGGCAGTTTTCCTCCGTTAATGCTGAACCCGGTAAACTTCGACGCTATTTACCAGCAAAGCCTTGCAGAACAAGCTCGCAAGGAAGATAAGATTCAGTAGCCATCTTGGTAATCTAGCTGGCGCCAGGCCTCATATACGGCAACTGCTACCGCATTCGAGAGGTTAAGGCTTCGACTTTGATCCAACATTGGAATTCTCACTCTTTTTTCACCATCGACAGACTGCAGTATGTGATCAGGAAGACCGCGAGTTTCTGGACCAAAGACAAGTAAGTCATCACGTTCATAGTCGACATCTGAATGGGATCTGGAACCTTTAGTGGTGAATAGATATATGTTATTAGGCTTGAGGGTCTGCAACATTGTATTATAGGACTCATAGCTCTTCACGTCGGCGAACTCTCTGTAGTCCAGTCCGGCTCGCCGCAGTTGTTTATCATCGAGCTCGAATCCCAGCGGTTCTATAAGGTGTAGGGTGCAGCCGGTGTTCGCACAGAGGCGAATAATGTTGCCGGTGTTAGGCGGGATTTCTGGTTCGAAAAGAGCGAGGTGAATCATCGGGCTTTTTTAACGTCCTTTTTTGCTGGTCTAGTGTGACAGGCTCTCGTTTTCCAGACCCAACTCGTTGATCTTTCTGGTTAGCGTATTTCTTCCCCATCCGAGAAGAATTGATGCATCTCTTTTTCTGCCTCCGGTTTGTTGCAGAGCGGTTTGTATCATAATACGCTCAAACTTGGGTAGTGCGTCGGTTAGTAATCCCTCGTCACCGGGTTGAATTAGCGCTAGTTTTCTGGAAGACCAGGTGCTCAGTGTTTTCTCCCAATCGTCGCTAACATTTGCTTGGGATTTGGTGGCTTGAAGCTCTGGAGGAAGGTCTTCTAACATGACTTCCCTGCTGCTCGCCATCACAGTAATCCAGCGACAAAAGTTTTCCAGCTGACGCACATTTCCAGGCCAAGGGAGCTGACAAAGGTACGACATGGTTTCGCTGTTGATGGTTTTCGTGTCTTCATTCAGTTCATGTGAAGCATCAAGGAGATAGTAGTTAATCAACAAAGGAATATCTTCACGACGTTCCGCGAGAGTTGGGATGTGGATGCGAATAACGTTAAGGCGATGAAACAGGTCCTCTCGGAATTTGTTCTGGGCGACTAACTCCTCCAGGTTCTGGTGTGTTGCTGCAATAATTCGTACATCCGCTTGTAGAGGCTGATGACCGCCTACACGATAGAATTCTCCATCAGATAAAACCCGTAGGAGTCGAGTTTGAGTCGCAGCAGGCATATCTCCGATTTCATCGAGGAACAAGGTACCGCCGTTAGCCTGCTCGAAACGGCCGGATCGTATTTGGTCGGCCCCTGTGAATGCACCTTTCTCGTGACCAAACAGCTCAGATTCAATCAGGTCGTTAGGTATGGCGGCCATGTTTAGTGGAATGAAGGTTTGACCTGCGCGCGGGCTATGCTGATGCAAAGCGCGTGCGACAAGTTCTTTACCTGTGCCCGATTGACCATTGATCAGTACAGTTACGTTGGATTTGGATAGTCTGCCAATTGCCCTGAAGACTTCTTGCATGGCTGGTGCTTTGCCAATGATCTCGCTGTTTATCGGTAGTGCGGCGAGTTTAGCCTGTTCTGTTTCTTGTTGGTGGGGAAGCGCACGTTTGACGATTGAGACAGCCTCATCCACTTCAAATGGCTTGGGGATGTACTCGAAAGCGCCAGTTCGAAATGATGACACATGACTGTCCAGATCCGAATGGGCGGTCATTATGATAACCGGTAGGTTGGGATATTTTTCCTTTATGCCTCCGAGGAGCTCCAACCCATCGATGCCAGGCATTCTAATGTCACTGAGAATGACGTCAGGCTGATTCCCCTCAAGTTGGTTTAACAATGAACCACCGTCCTCGAAACAGGTTACCGAAAAACCATCCTGGCTCAGTGCTTTCTCCAATACCCATCGGATCGATCTCTCGTCATCAACTACCCAAACTTCGTTATTCATGATTCTCCTGCTCCAAATGGAATAAATATGCGGAATGTGGTGACGCCTGGTTCGCTATCAAACTCAATGTACCCACCATGCTGGTGGATCACAGCATGAACTAATGGTAGTCCGAGTCCGGTCCCATCAGGCCGACCGCTGATCATTGGGTAAAATAGGTTTTGCTTTAACTCTGGTGGAACACCGCAACCGTTATCGGTTATGTCGATTCGTACAACTGTTTTATGTCTGGTCGCGTTTATCGTGAACTGCCTTTCGATACGTGTCTTGATGACGAGTTTTGGCTGAGAAGTATCGACCATACTTTGCATAGCGTTTCTCAAAATATTGATTAGTGCTTGAAGATACATTTCAGGATCTACGAGAACCTCAGGGATGGAAGGATCGTAATCCTTGACGGTGTCTACGTCGGTGTACTCTAGCTCGATTAGTCTGCTGACGCGTTCTAGAAGTACATGGATATTGGTAGATTCCGGTTTTGGAATCCTTGTAGGGCCCAACATTTGATCGACCAGATGCGTAAGACGATCAGTTTCATCGATAATGATGTTGGTATATTCCTTTAGCTCGTCCGTCCTTAGCTTTTTTTCCAACAGTTGTGCTGAGCCTCTGATTCCACCCAGCGGATTCTTAACCTCATGTGCTAAGCCGCGTATCATCTGCCTAGAGATTTCCTGACGTTCGTTTAGTGCAGCATCTCGATCGATACGCAGATAGCGATCGAGTGGGTGCATTTCCAATAGCAGACTTGGCCATTCTCCTTCGCTGATGGGCGAGATAGCAAAGTCAAGGGTTAGGTGTGTTCCGGTTGTCAATGTGAATTCAGCCATTCTTTGCCTATAGGGCTGCCCGGACTGGATGGCGTCATAAAACATTGATATGTATGGATCAAAGCCCCATATCAGCTCTGCCAAAGGTATGTCTAAACTTCTGCTAGCGGAAATCTCCAGCAGACTTTCTGCTGACTGGTTAATAAAGCAAATCTTTAACTCGTGATCGAGAGCAATTACTGCAGTGCAGAGATTGTTGAGAATGTTCTCAGCCATCTTGGGTGCCATGTTCAACTTTTTGCTCGTAAGATATTCGGTTGCTAGATTTTCGTGTAGGTTTAAAGCAAGAATTGCACCAGAACCATAACCCATTGAGAGTCAATAACTTACAGGAATTATTGTAAATCAGATCAGATTAAATTGCACCAAAGTGGTGCAATTTAATCTGATTGCAAAGTTTTAGCAGTGTTTCTGTTCGGGGCTAGTGTCGTTGATTGCATGGGTACTGTGATGGTAGTCATTGGCCAAGAGGCAACGGTCGAGCAGCTTTTGCCGTTGGAGCCTGAGGCTGAAATACGTCAGTTCTGAGATCTACTTTTCCTAGCGCCACGTTCCGGATTCGGTAAGTGCTTTTATGGGGTTACTATCCATGAGCATTTCTAAGCTAAGCTCAATCTTAATCCCAGGCTCCACTTCGATGCTTAACTCAAGTATTTCGGCGTTATTTCGTTCCGCGCTCTGGTTGTGTGGATAGGTAATAACTGGATTAGTGCATTTCTGCTCGCTTCATCCTCAGATTTAGGAGGCCTCTGGCGGAGGGGGGAGGGGGTGTTGCGGGTGGCGATTTTCGCAGGTCGCTAGCTCTTTCATTTTCACTTTCTCGGGAGCTCCATCTGTGTAGTTACTATACACAGGATGCCCTAGTTCGTCCTCTAACGTTTAAATAGCCGCAGGGGACACACCGAACGACGCGAAAAGTAGGATTGATGGTTTACCTGTGATTGTCATAGTCTTATTGGGAGACGAATTGGTCTCCAAAAAGGCTACAGGGGTAAGTGTGATCCTTTTTAGGTCAAAAAGGCCCTCCCCTTTGAGGGACCTTTTTGAGTGCTTAGCCAGACAATTACACGCTGTAGTACATTTCGAATTCAACGGGATGGGTGGTTGAATTCAATAATTCTACCTCTTCTTGTTTTAGTTCAATATAGCCGTCGATCATTCCGTTTGTGAAAACATCACCCTGAGTGAGGAACTCACGGTCTGCATCAAGTGATGCAAGCGCCATGTCTAAAGAAGAAGCAACGGTTGGGATGTCCTTGATCTCTTCTGCTGGCAGCTCGTACAGGTCTTTATCGACTGGCCCCACTGGGTCAATCTTGTTTGTGATTCCGTCAAGGCCAGCCATTAACATGGCAGAAAACATCAGATACGGATTGGCTGAAGGATCTCCAAAACGGACTTCTACCCTAACGCCATTCGGACTTCCACCCTGTACATAAGGGATCCGGATGGATGCGGACCGATTTCTAGCGGAGTAGACAAGCAGCAGGGGTGCCTCGAATCCTGGAACTAATCGTTTGTAGGAATTAGTGCTGGCATTGGAAAACGCGTTGATTGCCCGGGCGTGCTTGATGATACCCCCGATGTACCAAAGTGCTTCCTGTGACAAATTGCCGTAACCGTTACCGGCAAAAATGTTAGTACCATCTTTCCAGATAGACTGGTGGCAATGCATGCCGTTTCCATTGTCACCTACCAGAGGCTTGGGCATGAACGTTGCCGTCTTGCCGTAGGCGTAGGCAACGTTGTGTACACAGTACTTGTAGATCTGTAATTCGTCGCCCTGTTTGACCAGTGAATTGAATCGAGTACTAATTTCGCCTTGGCCAGCGGTGCCAACTTCATGGTGATGTAATTCAACTGTTAGCCCCATGGCCTGCATGGCGGCACACATCGCATTCCTAAGATCAAGATAGGAATCGACAGGTGGTACGGGGAAATATCCACCTTTGATCCCGGGACGGTGTCCCAAATTACCGCCTTCAAAGTCGGCGTGCGTCATCCAGGCAGCTTCCTGTGACTGAATCTCGTAGCTTGCGCCACTCATCTCCGCTTTGTACTTCACATCGTCAAAAATAAAGAATTCGGCTTCGGGACCAAAATATGCAGTGTCACCGATGTCAGTCGAACTCAGATAGGCTTCAGCACGCTTACCCAGGGAACGAGGATCTCGTTCGTAGCCCTGTAGTGTGCTCGGTTCCAAGATATCGCAACGCAGGTTTATCGTAGGCTCTTCAGTAAAGGGATCCAGCACAGCCGTCTCATCGTCTGGCATAAGAATCATGTCCGATTCATTAATTGCCTTCCATCCAGCGATAGAGGAACCATCGAACATTGCGCCATTCTTGAAGAAATCTTCGTCGATTTGCGATACCGAGTTGGTTACGTGTTGTTCTTTCCCGCGTGAATCGGTAAATCGAAGATCTACCCACTTGGCGTCAGTTTCTTTTATTAGGCTCAGAGTTTTCTCTGACATTGATTAGTCCTCCAAAGGCTGTGGTGTAAAATATGGTGCATTATAGGAGCAGCAAAAAATATACCAAAAAATAAACCCTTGAAAATAGTGGGTTTGAGGAGGTTTCTTTTAAAAAAATGCACCAAAATATTACCTTATTATTAAAACGCACTAATTTAGTGCGTTCTATTCAATACCAACTTCAATTGTAATATGAATTTCTTTATCTTCTTGGATAGATGAGATGATTTCGTGGCCATTGATACGACACCAGGCAGGAATGTCTTCTAGTGCACCAGGGTCGGTGCAGTGGACGGTAAGCTGGTCGCCTGAATTCAACTCCTTGATTCTGTTCTGAGTTCGAATAACTGGCATTGGGCATAGGAGTCGGCGAGCATCGAGTTCGAAGTCAGACATGCCATGATTGCTCAATTTCTATTGATGGTATGGGTTGAACTCGCAGACGTTCGGTGCCACCATTACAATCCGTTATCTCTACTTCGACGGTGTAAGCATCCCTTCCCTGACTGTAGCGTGCGACGATAGCAGCTGCCTCTTCTATGTCCTTCTCATTCATTGTGCCGTCAATTAGAGCTAGAGGACCCTTATGGGAGATCGTCTTTATACTGGTGAATTCGTTGAGATATCCCGACAAGTAATTATTCTCACCTTCTTCGCGACCGATGATTAGCTTGTAGTATGGTTTAGGACGAACGTGTCGCCCCACTTTGAGCAACATTATGTCGTCCAGTTCATAGGTTCGTTCACCGCGTGCACCCCATAGATCCTTTAACTTAGAGGAGTAGGACTGGTCAGTGAGAAAACAGCAGCCTCCTGCGGGTTGGGCGAAGTCAGTAAAACCAAATTTATGGGCCAGAGCGATCTGTGGTTTTCGATTTCGGCCGTGGAAGTCGTACAGTTCATCACGATTAACCCAGCCTTCACGTTCGGGGAGAGTACCTGGCAGATTTTTTGCGCACAGGGGGCGCAGTAAACGATCTTCTGCGCCCGATTCTCTGGCAATTACTGGCATGGTGTCTTTTCTTTGAGACTTGGGACGCTGGCCAATTACCTCGCCGGTAATAATGAAGTCGAATTGGTTTTCTTCCATCCATGCCCAGGCTTGCGCTTTATTAACCATAAATATCTTGCAGTCGATGCAAGGATTCATATTTTGTCCGTATCCGTGTTTGGGATTCAGGACGACATCCTTGTACTCTTCGATGACCTCTATTATATGCAGCTTAATGCCCAGCTGTTCCGCGACCCAAATCGCATTGTTTCGCTTAGTTTTCTTTTTATCCTTGTTGCGAATGGCATGTGTGTGTCCTTCTACACAGAAGCCGGTGTAGAAGTTGATTCCTTCTACGTGAACCCCTTGGTCCTGGATGATCTTGGCAGCGAGCATTGAATCCAGGCCGCCAGAGATAAGGGCTACTGCTTTTGGTGTGTGTGACATTTAGAAAAATACTCGACAGGGAATGGAATTATAGCGGAAGACTTTAAAAAAAATGCAATTGATCAGAGCTTCGTTGGGTATAATGCCGCGCTTCTTGGCTCGCCTGCTCCGTAAGAAAGTACCATGCGCAGAGAAAAGCTACGCAATATTGCAATTATTGCCCATGTTGATCATGGGAAAACCACGTTGATTGATAAGGTGCTGCAACAGGCGGGTATGTTGCAACGTGGGGAAGATCAGCGAGAACGGTTAATGGACTCGAATGATATTGAACGGGAACGCGGGATCACTATTCTTGCGAAAAATACCGCCATCGACTGGAAGCAGCATCGCATCAACATTATTGATACCCCGGGTCACGCAGATTTTGGCGGTGAGGTAGAGCGTATTCTATCGATGGTGGACTCCGTGCTACTGCTCGTCGATGCAGTGGAAGGGCCGATGCCGCAAACGCGGTTTGTCACGAGGAAGGCATTTGAAAATAATCTTTCTCCTATAGTCATGGTGAATAAAATTGACCGAGAAGGGGTAAGGCCGGACTGGGTTGTTGACCAAGTTTTTGAGCTTTTCGATCAGCTTGGTGCAAATGATAAGCAGCTCGATTTCCCGGTGGTCTATGGTTCAGCGCTAACGGGTTGTGCGGGCAAGTCAATGGACCAGATAGAAGATTCCTTGGAGTGTCTGATGCAAACAGTAATCGAGTTTGTCCCCGGGCCCGACGTGACTGTTCATGGCCCGTTGCGTATGCAGATTAGTGCGCTGGACTACAGCAGTTATGTCGGTGTAATTGGCTTGGGAAGAATCGTAAGTGGTGAATTGAATTCGGGTGATCAGGTTATCGTTGTGGACAAGGAGGGCACTGAACGAAATGGACGCGTATTGCAGGTGCTGGACTACCAGGGATTGGAACGTATTGAGGTAAAGCGTGCGCAGGCTGGAGATATCGTGTCGGTGTCGGGAATCGATGGGCTTAAGATCTCAGACACGCTCTGTACGCCCGGTGATGTAAAACCCCTGCCGCCGCTTACTGTGGACGAGCCGACGATTTCTATGACCTTTCAGGTTAACGATTCACCTTTTGCAGGCCGCGATGGGCGATATATTACCAGTCGGAACATTAAGGAAAGGCTTGAGCAGGAAGCACTTCACAATGTAGCGCTTCGAGTCGCCGAAACTGATAGTCCGGACAAATTTAAGGTGTCCGGCCGGGGCGAGCTACATCTCGCCGTGCTCATTGAGAACATGCGTCGTGAAAACTATGAGTTGGGTGTAGGCAGGCCGGAAGTCATATATAAAGAATTAGACGGTGTTACTCAGGAACCGTTCGAAGACCTGGTAGTCGATATCGAAAGCGAACATCAGGGCGCTATTATGGAAGAGCTAGGTTGCAGAAAAGCGATACTTGCCAATATGGGACATGATGGTGCTCACCGGGTGCGCCTGGAATATGTCGTGCCTTCTCGTGGATTGATCGGTTTTCGGTCTTCATTCCTTACATTGACATCAGGTACGGGTATCATGAGTAGCATATTTTCCCATTATGACGAAGTCGTGAGTCATGATTTGGCGCAACGCGTAAGCGGCGTGCTGGTTTCTATGATGGAGGGGAAGTGTTTGGCATTTTCGCTGTTTAATCTGCAAGCGCGGGGTAGACTATTCCTGTCGCCAGGTGATGAAGTTTATGAGGGAATGGTAATTGGAGAACATCAGAGGGGTAACGACCTCGCGGTAAACCCGCTCAAGGGCAAGCAGTTGACTAATATCCGTGCGGCGGGTAGTGATGAAAATGTTATTCTATCTGCGCCGGTTAAACATTCGTTAGAGCAAGCGATAGAATTTATTAATGACGATGAACTGGTCGAAATAACCCCTAGTCATATTCGTATTCGCAAGAAGATCCTGACGGAACATGGTAGAAAAAAGGCTAGTCGGTGATTGCTAAGAGGTTTGAATAGATGTTATCCCTGTACCCGGAAATCAAACCCTTTAAGCGGTATCAACTTAAGGTCGATGATATTCATGAACTTTACATTGATGAAAGCGGTACAGACGAGGGTATTCCTGTTTTGTTTGTCCATTCCGGCCCAGGTTCCGGTTGTGAGTTCGATTCCCGCTGCTTTTTTAACCCCGAAAAATATCGCATTGTATTGTTTGATCAGCGTGGTGCAGGTAGATCGACTCCTCATGGAGAGCTCCGCAATAATGAAACCATTGATCTGGTAAACGATATCGAGAAGGTCCGTAAGTTCCTTGGTATAGACCGCTGGGTCGTCTTTGGTGGGGGATGGGGCTCTACTCTGTCGCTGGTGTATGCAGAGACGCACCCGGAAAGGCTTCTCGGACTCATTTTGCGTGGCGTCTCGCTAGGTCGTAAGCAGGACATTGATTGGCTGTATCAAGAGGGCGCAAGTCGTTTCTACCCGGATCATTGGGAGGACTATATTGCACCGATAGCCAATGGAGACAGAGGTGATCTACTGACGGCATACCACGAAATGATTACCGGCCCTAACGATCTAGCGAGAATGACTGCTGCGAAAGCCTGGTCTGCGTGGGAGGCACATTGTTCAACGTTACACCCAAACCAAAGATTGATTAAACATCTGTCATCATCTCATCGATCTCTAGTGAGAGGTCTTATTGGTACGCACTACCTGACCAATGAATGCTTTTTGGAAAAAAATCAGATAATTGATCGTGCCGCAGTACTGACGGATATTCCGGGCATTATTGTTCACGGAAGATTCGATACTATTACTCCACTGGAGAATGCGTATACCCTTCACGAGGCCTGGCGTCATTCGCAACTATTTATCATTCGCGAAGCCGGTCACTCTGCGACGGAACCCGCCATCATCGATGCCTTGATTCGCGCGACGCGCGATATGGCACTTCGCTTTGAAGCTGATTTTGACGTGTAATGCGAGCACTAATTCAGCGCGTTTCTCACTCATCTGTTGAGGTAGACCAAGAGATTGTTGGGGAAATAGACAGAGGTTTATTGCTTCTTCTTGGGATAGAAAAAGCAGACACCCGCGACATGGCTGCAAGGCTTGTTAACAGAGTGTTGACATATCGCGTTTTCCCAGATCAGAAAAAGCATATGAATCTTAACCTTTTGGAAGTCCGTGGGGCACTGCTCGTGGTTTCGCAGTTTACGCTGGTCGCTGATACCAAGAAGGGTAAGCGACCCTCATTCTCGATGGCTGCTGATCCAGCTTTAGCAGAAGAGTTGTACGATGTTTTTGTGGGCCTTGCCAAAGAACGATGTGTAACCCAGACGGGCGTGTTCGGCGCAGACATGCAGGTTAGCCTCACCAATGATGGTCCGGTCACCTTTCTGTTAGAGAGCTAGGTATCCGGCTTCTCCCAAGGCTTAATAACCTTTGAAAAGATGATGCCTAACTCAAACAGTACCCACATTGGGATGGCGAGCAGGATCTGCGAGATCACGTCAGGCGGCGTCAAAATCATTCCGACGATAAAACATCCAATGATCACGTAGGGTCGTTTGCGTTTTAGGCTCTCGGTAGATGTTGCGCCGGTCCATATCAATAGCATGGTCGCGATAGGTATTTCGAAGGCAAGCCCAAAAGCAAAGAACAGCTTTAGGACGAAATCGAGGTAGCGGTTGATGTCGGTCATTATGGTGACCCCGTCGGGGGCGACGCTGGTGAAGAAGGCGAAAACCAGTGGAAAGACGACGAAGAAGGCAAACGCAATCCCAGAGTAAAACAGCAGGATACTGGATAGTAGCAAAGGTAAAGCTACCCGTTTTTCATTGGAGTAGAGTCCTGGTGCTACAAAGCCCCAGATCTGGTGCAGGATATAAGGCATAGCAACGAACATTGATAGCACTAGGCTAAGCTTAAAAGGTGTAAGGAAAGGCGAGGCTACCTCAGTGGCAATCATCGATGTCCCTTCGGGAAGGAATTCACGTAGTGGCTCAGAAATGAATGTGTAAAGCTCATTTGCAAAATAGAACAGGGGGAAGAAAATTATGACAACAGCGATAAGGGAGTGCAGGATCCTGTTGCGAAGTTCAACAAGATGCTCGATAAGGGGCTGACCTTCCTCCTCAGTCGGACTGCTTTGGGTCGACATGTTCTTCAGATTCGGTTGTCGCATTGGACAAATCGCTTTTGACTTCGCCAATCATGTTATTGAGGTTTTGTTTTGTTTCCTGGATTGAGGTCTTGGATGCTTCAATCTCCTGCATAATTTGTTCGTTGTAAAGCTGCGCACGAATTTCATCCGCGCCAATTTCGTTTTCTATCCCTTGCTTGATTTTGGCAAAGCTGCGCCTGATCCGACCAATCCATAACGATATTGAACGTATTGCGTTGGGAAGCTCATCTGGACCGATGACGAGTAGCGCTACTACGCTAATGAGCAAGAGTTCCGGAAAGCCGATATCAAACATTGGTACTAGTCGGTTTTAGTCTCGGCTTTTGGCTCGGTCTCGATTTCTTTCGTGGTGTTATCATCGCGGGATACAGCAGAGCGAAATCCCTTAATCGCAGATCCTAGGTCGGAGCCAAGTGACTTTAGTTTGGTTGTGCCAAACAGAAGCAGCACGATGACTAGAATTATCCCAAGTTCTAATGGACCAAATGACATATGTTCCTCCTTTTAGCGATGCCGCGTACTCAAACATCGCTCCAAAATTTCAAGTATACGCGTTGGCGTAGTTTTTCACATAGATGCGCTCAAAGCGGTGTCAGGATTGAATGTACATCCAGTAAACACCAAGACTTCCCAGAATCGAAGTACTTACGAGGGACTCCGGCGTTGTCGCGTAACCGCTTAGAGGTAACAGTGAGGCGAGAATAGCGGCGATCAGCGCAATACCACCCATGCGCGTATATCTGGCTTTTCGTGCCTGTTGTCCTAATTTCTGTTTGATATCTCCAAGTAAGCGAATCTGCTCGCTGGTTCCTTCTCTTAGCGAGTTAAGTTCGGTTAAGGCGCCCAATGCGAGATCCGGTAATTGAGGTACCTGTTGGATCCATCGGGGGACGTTATCGCTGAGGTTCTTAAATAGTGACCTAGCGCCGTAGCGTGACCGCATCCAGTTTTCCATATAAGGAGCAGCAGTCTCCCAGAGATCAAGATCTGGATAGATCTGTCGTCCGATTCCCTCAACGTTTAGTAGCGTTTTCTGCAGCAGCACTAGTTGCGGTTGTACTTCCATTTCAAATTGCCTTGCCGCGCTGAAGAGGCCTACTAGGACCTTGCCAAATGAAATCTCCTTAATCGGCTTTTGGAATACCGGTGCACACACGCTGCGTATCACCGCTTCGAAATCTTTTAGGTTGGTTTTTGCTGGAACCCATCCGCTCTGGACATGAAGCTCAGCAACTTTTGCATAGTCCTGATGGAAAAAGGCCAGCAGGTTCTGAGCGAGGTAGTTCTTGTCTTCTTCTGTCAACGAACCAATGATTGCACAATCAAGGGCGATGTAGGTAGGATCTTGGGGGTCGCTGGTATCGATGAATACATTTCCAGGATGCATGTCGGCGTGGAAAAAGTTGTGCTCGAATACCTGGGTAAAGAATATGTTTACCCCGAGGTGCGAAAGCTTACGCAGATCTACATTTTTATCTCGCAGTAATTCAAGATCTGTTGCTCGTGCGCCATATATTCGCTCCATGACCATGACGCGCGGTGAGCAATAATCCCAATATACGTTCGGCACATAGAGTTCGTTGCTACCCAGCCAATTTTCGCGCAGTGTTGAGGTGTTGGCAGCTTCAAGCTGCAGATTAAGTTCATTTAGTATCGTGTGTTTATAATCTGAGACGATGTCAACAGGATGTAGTCTTTTGCCTTCGCTCCAGAAGCGCTCAAGAGTCCGAGCTAAAAACAACATGATATCGATGTCGCGCTTGATCGTTACTTCTATACCAGGGCGGATGACTTTAACGACAACTTCCTCACCGGTTGTCAGCGTTGCCTCATGGATCTGGGCGACGGAGGCCGATGCGATTGGCCCTTCGCTGAACTTGGCGAAGATATCTGGTATTGCAGCATCGATTTCAGCCTCGATAATCTGGCGCGCAAGACTATTTGGAAACGGGGGTACCTGATCCTGCAGTTTCTCCAGTTCGGAGATGAGCTCCTCATTGAACAGATCGCGTCGGGTCGAAAGGATTTGACCAAATTTAATGAAGATCGGGCCGAGACTTTCTATGGCAAGTCGCAGTGATACAGCAGGGGAGTCCTTAGTCTCTGGAAAAACTCGCAGACTTACGGTAATAATAGTTAACCATAGGGGTAAACGCACATTGGCTGGAACTAGTCGGTCAAGCCGATGTCTAGCAATTTCTACAAAGATTCTAATGATTCTAACTAGTTTCATCAGTTCCCTTTTTTCCTACATGGATAGCAGCGACACCATCGAGAAGGTTATGATAGTTTACTCCTTGATAACCAGTATCGGTCATCATCTTACTGAGTTCTTCTTGCGAGGGATGCATTTTTATCGATTGCACCAGATATTGGTAGCTATCGCTGTCACCGGTTACAACTTTGCCAAGTTGCGGCCAAAACGCTGAGTAACCATTGTATAACTTTTTGACAACGGGATTTACCGGCGTTGAAAACTCTAGGATGACTAGCCTGCCACCCGGTGCGAGGACTTTCAGGCAAGAAGCAAGTGCTGCCTGTTTGTCGGTGAAATTACGCAACCCGAAGCCGATAGTGATCGCTGAGAAGGTGTCTTTAGGGAATGGTAGCTGCTCAGCATCTGCCTGGATGAAGGTAATGTTCTTTGTGGCCCTTGCATCAATAAGTCTGTCTCTGCCCTTAGTCAGCATTGCGTCGTTGATGTCGCACAGGAACACGTGTCCTTCGTCGCCAACGATGGGTGAAAGCTTCCTCGAAAAATCGCCGGTTCCTCCGGCAAGATCCAGTATTGTTTGTCCAGCCCTTGCCGCGGTGTGTTCTACCGCTAGCGCTTTCATGAGTCGATGGGTACCCAGTGACATCAGGTCATTCATGACGTCGTAATGGCTCGCGACCGAGCGGAAAACCTTGGATACCTTTTTTGCTTTCTCTCCGAGAGCGACTTTTTGAAAGCCAAAATGGGTTGTTTTTTCTGTCATTAGGAGGCCAGAAACGTTTGTAAAGGCTAGATTACAGATCAGGGCGGTGCTGAACAACAGCGGTAGTGATACTACTAGTAATTAACTACGATTTTACCCGAACAGCGATAAACTGAGAGTCTCGATTTTTTCCTTCATCTTTAAGGCGTTGCTCGTAGTCGGTCCAATTGATTTGATAGTTTGTTGCAAGCTGATACAGGTAATCCCAGGAGTAGATTCCTGAGTCATGGCCATCGGAAAATATGAGCTTGAGTGCGTAATTTCCCTGAGGTTCGATGTCTCTGAACTGTACATTTTTTTTCTCGTGCTGAAGTACGCCTTGACCGGGGCCATGTCCCTTGACCTCAGCAGAAGGCGAGAAAACACGAAGATACTCTGCCGTCAGGTTATATGATTGGTCGTCATAGATCAGTTCTAATACAGCCGATTTCTTATGAATATTTATTGAGGACGGAATCATGTGGACTACAGAATATATCGACTGAGATCTTCATCTCCGGCGAGATTCTGCAGATTGCTGTTTACATATTCCGCATCAATAGTTACCGTCTGAGTTTCGGTACCTGCATCAAAGGAGATTTCCTCCAGAAGCCTTTCCATTACAGTGTGTAAACGTCGCGCCCCAATGTTCTCGGTTGCTTCATTTACCTGCCAGGCTATCTGCGCGATTCGTGAAATACCTTCGTCACTAAACTTAAGCTCCAATCCTTCGGTTTGCATGAGTGCGTGATACTGCTCAGTAAGTGAAGCGTCGGGTTCCGTCAAAATTCGCTCGAAATCTTCAGCGCCAAGTGCGCTGAGTTCGACTCGGATCGGCAGTCGTCCTTGCAGTTCGGGAATTAGGTCCGATGGTTTGCTGAGATGAAAAGCGCCGGATGCAATAAACAGAATATGGTCCGTGCGAATCATTCCGTATTTAGTAGATACGTTACTGCCTTCAATTAAGGGCAGCAAGTCTCGTTGTACGCCTTCACGAGAGATGTCGGCACCTCCATGATCGGCACGCTTAGCGATCTTGTCCATCTCGTCGATAAACACAATTCCCGTTTGCTCCACTGCCTCAACCGCCTGACTGCGAAGGTCGTCTTCGTTAATTAACTTTGCAGCTTCTTCGTCGGTCAGTCGTTTTAGCGCATCCTTAATTTTAAGTTTCTTCATCTTTGATTTTGTCGGAGCCATGGATGAAAACATATCCTGTAACTGGCTCGTCATGTCCTCCATGCCGGGTGGAGCCATGATCTCCATACTGACCTTGGGGGTTTCTATCTCTATTTCTACTTCCTGATCATCCAATTCCCCTTCGCGAAGTTTCTTTCTAAAGACCTGACGAGTAGTCGTATCTTTAACTTCCTCACCACGCGCTGATGGGAGGATGGTATCTAAGACTCTATCTTCTGCTGCATCCGCGGCCATCGGTTGGGCAATCTGTATTTGGGCATCGCGCAATAGCTTAATTGCGGCCTCGACTAGGTCACGGATGATGGATTCAACGTCACGCCCAACGTATCCTACTTCGGTGAATTTGGTTGCTTCGACTTTTATGAAAGGTGCATTGGCCAGCTTCGCAAGGCGACGAGCGATTTCTGTCTTACCGACTCCTGTGGGGCCTATCATGAGAATATTCTTCGGCGAGATCTCCGAGCGAAAATGTTCATCGAGTTGTAGCCTGCGCCAGCGATTTCGAAGCGCAATGGCGACGGCGCGCTTGGCGTCGGACTGGCCGATGATGTGTTTGTCTAGATCGTGGACGATCTCCCGTGGTGTCATATTTGACATAGATTAGTAGTTGATCTCTTCAATGGTGGTGTCATGGTTGGTGTAGATACAAACATCTGCAGCGATAGAAAGACTTTTCTGGACTATTTCGCTTGCACTTAGAGAGCTGTTCTCGATGAGAGCCAAGGCGGCGGATTTAGCGTACTGGCCCCCAGATCCAATTGCAAGGATACCGTCATTGGGTTCAATTACATCGCCATTTCCTGTGACAAGGAGTGAGTCGTTTTTATCGGCGACGATTAGCAGGGCTTCGAGACGCCTGAGTGCCCTATCTGTTCTCCAGTCTTTGGCGAGTTCAACAGAAGAGCGAACCAGATTGCCCTGGTGTTTTTCCAGCTGACCCTCAAAACGCTCAAACAGTGTAAACGCATCAGCCGTTCCACCAGCGAAACCGGCAATCACTTGGTCTTTGTAAAGCCGTCTTACCTTCCGTGCATTGCCCTTCATCACCGTATCACCCATCGTGACTTGGCCATCGCCACCCACTACCACGGCATTTTCACGACGAACGGAAATTATGGTTGTCCCTCTAAATTGATCCACAGACGTTTCTTTTGAATAAGTTGATGTATTTAAGATGGGGCTATAAAAGCTGTTTTCAAGGTTGAAGGAACAGGCCCATTATCTGTTGACCCGCAGGGGTAGTGACTCAATCTGAGCCTGAGCAAGTTTGTCCTGCGCTCTGTTTAATGCCAGATCAGTTCCCAGAGGCCCCACAATTACCCGATGCCAGGTTTCACCCTCTACTTCAACTTTTCGAATGGAAGCGTTAAGTCCCATGAGTAACAGTTCGGCTCGCATTTCGTTTGCGTCATTTGCCATCTTGAACGAACCTGTTTGAAGAATGTAAGCAAAGCTATCTTCGACCTTCACTTGTTCCCCACCTTCGTATTCTTTGATAATGGGTACTTCGGATTTTGGGAAAATCTCATAAAAATCCCATTGCATCTCTTCGACTTTGGCTGTCTTGTCTGGCTTCAGGATGTTTTGCGCCTCGATGTCGTCGGGGACGGTCTGCCATAGATAGACTATAAAGGATACGGAGACGCCTGAGATAAACCCAGTGATAAACAAACCGAACTTAGAAAGCGGTCTACCACTTTGATCAGTTTTGGAATGGCGCTTTGCGAAATCCTGTGACATATGGCGAGCTGTAGGTGCGGGTATTAGAGCAAGTCTATCGGATCAACGTCTACTGACCAACGCACTTTTTTGCCGAGCTTTGACTGCTCGGCATTTCTAATTCTTGAACTAAGCTCTGCATGCAATTGCTGTCTAGAGTTACTCGATAAAAGTAGTATTGCTCTAAAACGCCCCTGGCGCTTCTCCATGCTGGAAGGAAATGGACCGAATATATCTACTGACGATCGGGATGCCTTGAAATCAGCTACTTCGGTTAGAAAGGTTAGTGGTAGTGAAGATGAAGTACTCTCTGCTCTAAAGATTGCTTGATAGCTAAAGGGTGGTAACCCCGTTTTCTGTCTCTCACTCAGTATCGTTTCAGTAAAAGCTTCGTAGCCTTTGAAAATAAGTTGCTTCAGGACCGGTTGATCGGGGAAGTGTGTTTGGATGACAACTGTTCCAGTTTTCTTTGCGCGGCCGGAACGTCCTCCGACTTGCAGAATCAGCTGACCCATGTGTTCGACTGCCTTGAAATCAGTGCTATAGAAGCTCGAATCTGCCTCCACTATGACAGATAGGGTCACGTTGCTGAAGTGATGGCCTTTCGAGAGCATCTGGGTCCCTACCAGTATCGCAGGATTTCCTTCGTTTATTTCATTCAGCAGAGCGTCGAAGGACCCTTTGAGTCTGGTACTGTCTCGATCAATTCGCATGACTCGGATATTGGGAAATAACTCATTTAGGACTTCTTCAATACGTTGAGTGCCAAGTCCCAACATGAGGAGTGAGCGGTTTTGGCACTGGTCACAGAATGTCGGTAGTGCGCTCTCAAACCCACAGTGATGGCAAATGAGACGGTTTCTGGATAGGTGGTACGTAAGTCGGGAGTCACACCTTACACAGCTTGCCGTCCAGTGGCACTCAGGGCATAGCAATACTGGG
>MDTE01055130.1_pt1 | contig 36029 bp, 28 predicted proteins | sample 811231 | NCBI WGS metagenome assembly MDTE01 (sample SAMN05326651, study PRJNA326480) | marine metagenome | isolation source: seawater | place: Indian Ocean: Red Sea | collected 2010 | reverse complement strand
TATAGATTTATTTAATAACCATCTTCCGATCGATGATGCTGTTATTAAGGAGCTATATAAACGATGGAACGAATTAGATGACAACTGGATAGGACAAATGTAGTTATTAACTATTCTTCAGCATTATGAATATACACATCCTGTATATCTTCCGCCAGTTTGAATTTAAATATTTTTGAATAAAAAAACAGCTCTGCTTCAAGCGTTCTTTTTATATTTGCGGCTTGCCTGAAGCCATGCTGCTCGCCTTCATAGGCAATATAGGCTACTTGCATATTTCTTTCTTTCAGGGCCTGAACCATCATTTCAGCTTGATTCGGCGGAACAACTTTATCTTCTAGACCCTGAAACAGAATTACCGGAGCAGAGATGTAGCTAATATTATTTATTGGCGACCTTTCCTTCCATACAGCGATGCCCGATGGATAAGGTGCAATCAATCGATCCAAGTACCTGGATTCAAATTTATGTGTGTCTCTAGCCAATGCTTCGAGGTCAGTTACTCCGTAAAAGCTAGCCCCTGCTTTAAAAACGTCGCTAGATGCAAGTGCTGCCAATACAGTAAAGCCACCCGCGCTTCCTCCGTCAATAGCAATGCTGTTTTTGTCTGCTTTTCCTTGTTTGATTAAATACAGGGCGCCGTTAACACAATCTGCCACATCTACTATACCCCAACTTTGGTCAAGCCTGCGGCGATATGCTGTGCCATAACCTGTAGAACCACCATAATTGATGTCTAACACTGCAAAGCCTCGTGTCGTCCAATACTGGATTGCTTGATTTAAAGAGGAAGCCGTCGCACCCGTGGGGCCTCCGTGAATTTTTACCAATAATGGTGGTTTAGAATTTACGAGTCCTTGATACTTACGATTTTGTGGTGGATAGAAAAATCCATGTGCAGTCAGGTTGTTTTCAGTCGGAAATTCTATCGACTCAGGGATAGATATATCATCTATATGCATAGTATCTGCAATAGGTCGGCTTATTTTAGTGTGAACCTGGCCGCTTAGTTTTAAAGACACTACTGCTGGACTAGATCTTGGAGATCCAGCCTTGAATGCCACTGCCCCGTCAGAGTAATTTATTGAAGAATACTCTGTGTATGGCAAATCAATCTTGGTCAACTTTTTAGACAGCAGGTCTATACAGCCCAACATCCATCGACTATTCATGGTGTACGTACAGAAAATCGCTTTGGAAGATGTAAACTGGTAAGTTTTCATCCCAAAAACCCACATCGGAGTCGCAAATTCTGCTTCCATAATAAGAACTGGTTCTGGACAAGGATTCTCTGTTGACGTATCGACGCTGTACAAATTCCACCAACCTGTAAGATCAGATACATAAAACAAGCTATCTTCATTATCCGGATGCCATTCCGGCTGAAATATTGCTTCGGTATCACCCCCAGCTACCTGGCGAGGGTTTTGTATGCCTTTATCATCAAGGTCTGCTACCCATAATTCACAACCATCCCAAGGCATTGATGGGTGATTCCACTGCAACCAAGACAATTTCTTGCCGGATCGGTTAATTCTTGCATTTGAATAAAAGTCAGCCCCAGAAACCAGTACTTCTGGGGTAGTTTCGCTTGTGCCAGACAAATGCATCCTTACAATACGATTTATTGGCTCATTTACAGAATCCAGGCTATGACATTCATTTATGCAAATCAAACTCGCTGTAGTTTTATCGATTTTAATATCTGCATAACGTTGTGCTTCATCGCTTCTAGTTATTGCAAAAGGCTCCCCGGTTTTGCCCTGACAATATATTCTTTGATCTGCAAAGTTGGCATAGTAAATTATTCCATCTGAAACATCATATGACCCTCCGCCATATTCATGCACTCTTGTTCTTGCGCTATGCCTTTTAGAGATAGCATCTTTTATAGAGCCATTTCTATCTCTTCGCACAATTACGCTCCTACCTGCTTCGCTAGGTCTTCCTTCAATCCAATATATGTCTGATCCATCCATATTGACTTGACTTAAGCTTATTGAGCCATCAGCTATTTTTGTTGCGGAAATTGAAGATTTCCAGCCTCCATATTTCGCATATTCCTTAGCCATCTGTTTTTCTTGTATTCTCATTAGTTTTTTTGATTGACTCGGATGCCATCCAAATATTCGACCTACCTTCATTGTTAATGTTATACCGGCCTTTTATTAGCTGGTTATTTGCCAATATTCCTGAAAAGTGAATTTGCTCCATTGGAACTCCGGAATTGCTTAGTATTATTTCATTAAATTCTACAGAAAACTCGATATAGTCCCCATTCACCTGTCCTGTCAAATCACTTTCCTGTGTTACGTTATTCTCATCAGAAATTGCCACAGTGCCCATTAAATTTGAACCTTGTTGTAACAATGTCAATTCAAGCGGGCGCACAGTTTGTTGCTCGTTGTTATAGTCGGCAATATAGGGGTCAATAATTACGCCTTTAAAATCTCCAATTTTTGTTTGGCCTTGAGTCAGAGATACTTCAGATGCATTGAATGAGGATAATAAAGCATTAACCTGCTGTCGTAATTGTTCGTCTCCATTAGAAAAAACAGCCGTTCCAAATACTCCCGCAGGCCGTTGGTCTGGCCCCTTTGTTATTGCCATCACTTCATATCTCTCGTTATTTAAGTCTATATGCAAAATCTCAACATATGATTGGTCATTAACAATAACTGTATGCAACCTAGAATCGGTCATTTCTATAGGGCCTTCAATGCTAATTGGCTGATAAACCAGTTCGTATGAAGCCTTTCTTTTACTTGCCCAAGCTAACAAGTTTTCTTCTTCAAGTTCAATTAGCCTGCGCACGATCAAGGTAGTTGAGCCTAACTGGCCATATATTCTATGATCTGTAACTAAAATTGTTTCTTCGAATTTTCGATTTGTTTCTTCTAGCTGAACTATGGTCCAATTTATTGGGAATTGTATTTGCCAGCCCCATTTTTCGCTCTGTATTTTCCGCTCGAGTGAAAATCTATCTACCGACTCTGTTTCAAAGTTATTTAACCATATAAATGAACTAATAAAAGCCTCTAAGTCTTTTAAGTTGTATTTGGCATTATAGTCACAGGTGTCGGCTAATAAATTCAAATATAACTTCCAGTTATCCCTCAGATATACGGACACCCATTCATACCCATGCAAATCACAGTAGTCGCCAGATGAAGCAAGATACTCATACCATATTCCACTAATACCTCCCGTCAGCGATTTCTCGGATTCAGAAACTATAGAAAATCCCGGTGTGCCAGAAAGCCTAAATTCTTTTAGTGCCTCTACAGCTTCCTCAGTTGTGTTTCCCACAAACGATTCTCCATTAACTATTTCATAAGTGGAGTCTGTTACTGTAAATGACACATATCCATTTCCGGTAGATTCGCCATTATCCATAGTAATCGCAAATCGGTCTAATGTGTCATGTTTACGTGAATAATATTTATCATCCCCTGAATATGACCATGCTGTTGGCAGCGCAACCAGATAACGTGATTCCAGGTCTAGATAAGCTGTCCATTCAGTGGAAACAATATTTTCTTCATACAAAAAATTAACCTGGTCTATCTGATAGGCGGCAATCAAGTTAGATACTAAATTACTTGGAACGGAATAATTCACGCCGATTAACCGAGTCAAGGGGTCAATAATAGCACTTGTATAGTAATCCCTTCTTGTAGTTACTCCCACTACTTCACCTTCAGCGTTTAATAGAGGGCCGCCGCTATTGCCAGCATTTGTTGCTATTTCAGTATGAAGAAACTGACGCCCGTCGGTTACCCGAGATGTTGAAAAAACCCCCGTATTGATTGTCGGCTTTAAGCCAAACTCGTCCTCAGTTGACTCACCTAAATATGGATAGCCGATTGATATCAACCATTCCCCTGGGAAAAGTTTGCTAGAGTCAGCAAATGAAAGGTGTTCAAATTCAATTAGATCGCCTATTTCGGGCGAATTGATCTGCAATAAAGCAATATCCTGACAGGGATATATTGCAACTAAAGTTGCAGTCCATTCACCTATTTCAGCATTTTTCACAGAGTGCTCTTGACCAATATCACTCCTGTAGCACATAGAGGATGCCATGTCTTCCGTTACTTCACTTACAACATGTGCGTTTGTAACTACCAGGCCATTGTCGTTGACAAGAAATCCAGTACCGACATTGTCGACGTCTACAATTCCTGAGCCTGCATTGTTGGTAACGCCTAACACATCTAATGGAAATGCACTGTCGATCGTTTCATTTGGAGTTGGAGTGGCAACTAAAATAACCTCTACTTCCTTGATTACCTCTACAGGCACCTCTACTTCCTTGATTACCTCTACAGGCACCTCTACTTCCTTGATTACCTCTACGGGCACCTCTACTTCCTTGATTACCTCTACAGGCACCTCTACTTCCTTGATTACCTCTACAGGCACCTCTACTTCTTTGATTAAAATTTCAGGTTCTGCTTTAGGCAACGCGTCAATAAACTTTAGCCTGGCCTCGACGGTGGCTTCAATATCAGTTGTAGGGGCCGATATTAGTGTTTCACTGGACGTATTGATATACCCTTGCTCTCCGACACATGCCAACAATAAAATGCCAACAACCGCAAAAATTGTCGTTGATAAAATATATTTTGTTGAAACCGATGCGAAATTTGACAAATTTAAGTTTCCTAGAACTGTAAAGAGAGTCCTTGATTCAATATAAGTGTACTAATTGCATTATACTGGCTTCATGATTCCTATTACGTTGTCAATTAAAAACTTTATGTGCTACCGAGAGCCTCCCTTACTTAACCTGGGGTCGGTCCAGGTGGCCTGCCTATGCGGCAGAAATGGACACGGAAAATCCGCGTTGCTCGACGCGATTACATGGGCTGTTTGGGGGCAGGCCCGCACAAGAACGCAAGACGAACTAATCCATCAAGGACAAACAGACATGGTCGTTGACCTGGAGTTCTCTGCCCGAGGGCAGACTTATAAGATCAGCCGCAGGCACTCTCGAAAGCGAGGGAAACAGGGGGCTTCATCATTAGAACTCCAGCTATTTTCAGATGGCACATTCATACCAATTACAGGTAACACCATACGCGAGACGGAAGCAGTTGTGAAAGACTTGCTAAACATGGATTACGACACCTTTGTAAACACAGCTTTCCTCCTTCAAGGCAAGGCTGATTTGTTTAGTTCGTCAACACCGGCTCGACGAAAGGAGACACTCGCAGAAGTTTTGGGTCTTGGCTACTATGATTCGCTAGCATTAAAAGCGAGAGAATTAGGCAGGGACCAAGATAAATTAATAACATCGATAGATTCTAATGTGGCATTTCATGCCGAGGAACTAGAAAAAAGAGATTTGTATCAATCTAATTTATCAAGCGCCCAAAGCAATCTAAGCGACCTAGAAAAGTCGATGCAGATAGCCTTGTCAGAAAAATCATTTATCGAATCCAAAATTGACAAATTGAAGCTGACAGAATCAATGATAGACGCAAGCCGGAATCGTGTTAAATCTGCAAAAGCAGAGCTGCAGCAGCTGCAAATGTCCTTAGAAAGATTTCAGACAGAGCTAGCCGAGGCGGAAAAAATACAGCTCAAAGAATTAGAAATTGGCAAAAAGTATTCCGCGCTGCAACAGGCTTTGCTTGAAGAGCAGCTAATTTCTGAAAAAGGGGCGAAACATAAAGATCTATCTGATGCAGCGAATAAGCTAGAACAGTCTATTGATATTGAATCAACGCGGTTAAAAGAGAGAATACAGTCAATGCAAAATCAAATAGATGGCCTATCTGTATTATCTGCCCAACTACCTGAATTAAATAAAAGTGTCAGCTTGATGGAGCAGCAGAAATCTGATTTGCACAAATTGAAATTGAATTCTGAACAATTGGATAAATCTATCTCTACCTTAGAAACCAAATCCGCTGTTTTGAATAATGAAAACTCTTTATTAAAGAAAACGATGGACGATACAAGACAAAAATATGATTATCTCAATTTAGACGAGGCAGTATGCCCCGTTTGCAGTGCAGCTCTAAATGACAAAAAGATCAAAGCATTGCGCATAGAATACGAATCTTCTGGCGCTGAAGCCAAAGCTGAATACTTGAAAAATCAAAATCAAGTAGCCGAAGTCGGAAAAGAAATATCCTTTGAACAGGCGAAGCTTTCTGAAATAAATGAACAAGCTGCCAACTTGAGTGCTGAGATTTCCACTAAAGAAGATTCATTAAGACGAGAAATTGCGGCTGCCGAAAACGCTGAAGCAAGCATCAAAAACTTAAGCGGTGAATTGTTGTCTTTGCAGAATAGGCTTTCTAGTAGTTCATTTTGCAATTTAGAAAAACTCAAGCTTGTTCAGATACAGAGTGACTTAGATTCATTAAAATATGATTCGCAAAAACATGAAAGCTTAATTAAATTGATTGAGTCCCTGAAGCCTTATGAAGACTCGATGAGGCAATTAAATCAAGCCAAAGATTCAATCAATTTGATTAACGAAAATATAAGCCAGTCTAGTATGCTTTTGGAAAGTCGCTCCAAAGAAATAAAGCAGGCAACTCAAGAAATTATAGACCTAGAAAAAGACCTGGTTGAGCTACCGGAAGTTACTCGCCAACTTGATGAGGTCTTGAGACATTCATTAGGCCTTGAAAAACAACGAGCTCATTTTGCTGAGGAAACGGGCAGGCTTAGAGAGAGACTGGATCATTGCGAGAGAATCGAAAATCAAATTAATAAACAAATGAAGACAAGGAAGGCAGCAGAAAAGGAAAGCCGTCTTCTCAAAGATCTTGCAGGAGCGTTCGGGCCAAATGGCATACAGGCAATGATTATTGAAACAGCAATTCCGCAAATCCAAGATGAGGCAAATGAGATGCTTTTCAGGCTAACTGATGGTGGCCTTTCTATACGGCTCGATCTTACTGAAGGCCGAAAAGACCGCAGTACCGGCAATCCTTCTGAGCAACTAGAAATTCGTGTTAGCGACGAAATGGGCACAAGAAGTTATGAAACCTTTAGCGGAGGAGAGGCCTTCAGAATAAATTTTGCCATTCGCATAGCTCTTTCCAAGGTTCTTGCTAGTAGGTCTGGTGCCCCTCTTCCGATACTCTTTATTGATGAAGGTTTCGGGTCACAGGATGAATTCGGCCAAGATCGCCTAAAAGAGGCTATTAATTTTATTCGTGACGATTTCGAAAAGATTTTAGTTATAACGCATATTGAAGAAATAAAAGACGCTTTTCCGGCACGCATAGAGGTAGAAAAAACGTCATCAGGCTCAACATTTAAAGTGATTTCTTAGGGGTGATAATGCCTGAACATACAATTAAAGACTGGGGCCCTATTGAACAAGAGGCGGTGCTGATAATAAAAACTGAGTTGTCAGAATTTTTAGTGAAATTTAAATCAAATGAACTTTCTTTTCCTGGCTTAAGGGTCGCAGCCCCGACAACAATTGATTTTCAAGACATTTATTTCGACACGCCTACCCAACAATTAGGTAATTCTAAAGCGGCGTTAAGGCTGCGCGAACAGCCAGACATGCTTGCTCTTGGTTTAAAAGGACATGATAGCTGGACAAATTCTGGAGTTTCAAGAATCGAGATTGAGGAGCCTTGGTCTGCAAATGGGCTGGCTTCCATATTACATTATCTTTCATTTATGGGAATAGACCTAAAGCATCCTGGCGTCCCTATAGGTTCCGCGAAGCCTCTTCAAATAATGAAGTTAATAGGCCTCAGACCAATTCAAAGCCGGTCATTAAAAAGAAAATTATGGCCAATATCAGATAAAGAAGATCGAAAAGTTTGCTTCTTAGCGCTGGATATAGTGACGTTAAATATATCCAGCAATCAAATTAAGTTCGGTGAACTAGAAATAGAGCTTACTGATGGCTCGATTAGTGTAATTAGGGGCATCGTCGATACTCTCATATATAATTATCCGGAACTTCTTAAAAGTTGGCGGTATAGCAAGCTTCAAACAGGTGGGGCTATTGAGTCTTTATTTAAGTCAGCTAATATCAAATTAGTCAATGACAATGGCGAATTAACAGCGGCCGGTATAAGCCACGCTGAACAGCTTCTGAGAAAGGCTGAGTCGGTAAACTGAAGTTATAGTGATCTGGGTTTGTTAAATTTTCGGGAGTCATGTTGATAAAAATATTAGGTGGTTATCAAACTGATTTTGCCAGAAACTGGTTAAAAGAAGACGTATCTATTGTTGAAGCATTTAAAGAGTGTGTAAGCGGAGCCCTAGAATCTAGCAGACTAAATGCAAGTGACATCGAAACTATACATGTTGGGAATGCTGCTGCAGAGCTGTTTCTTTCACAAGGCCATCTTGGGGCTTTAGCAATAGAAGCGGACACCAGCTTGCGCGGATTGCCCTCAGCAAGGCATGAGGCTGCATGTGCTTCCGGAAGCATAGCTGCCCTTGCGGCCTCCGCAGAGATCGAAGCCAGAAGATATGAAGTGGCTCTAGTTATCGGAATAGAACAAATGAAAACGGTTGATCCACAAAAATGCGGTGACTTTTTAGGAACTGCAGCATGGTATGAAAAAGAGGCTAAGGATATCGAATTTCCATTTCCTAAGCTATTCGGAAAACTAGGGGCTGAATATATAGATCGATTTAATATAAGCCATGACTACTATTCCGAGTGCCAGTCTTACCTCTCAGATCTTATGTTCACCAATGCACGACTTAACCAGAAGGCTCAATCAAGAATCTGGGACATAGCAAGCATTTCAGATAAATTGGCTGCCAGGATATCGCCAGAAATAACCGTAAAGGATTGTTCTCAAATAACAGATGGAGCAGTCGCTATCATAATTGCGTCCGAGCAGTTTGCTGCTAAATACGCCCAAAACCGTGGTATCAACTTAGATTCCATCCCATCAATCAAAGGTTGGGGGCACACCACAGCACCAATTGCATTATCAGACAAACTTTCCGAAAGCAGAAACACCAGATATGTTCTGCCACATGCTCGCAAAGCCATCATGGATGCGTACTATCGTGCAGGTATCGCCGGTCACTCCTGCTTAGATTCTTACGAATTTCACGACTGTTTTACAACTACATCTTATGCTTCAATAGATTTGGTTGGGTTAACAAAACCTGGCCAAAATCACGTGGCAATAGAAAAAAGATGGATAGAAAAAGATGGCCTTTTACCCTTAAACCCCAGTGGTGGATTAATCGGGGCAGGTCATCCCGTTGGCGCCACGGGTGTACGCCAATTGCTTGATAGTTATTTACAAATATCAGAGAAGGCCGGATCTTATCAAGTAGAATTAAAAAACAAAAATGTTCTGGCTGTTAATATTGGTGGAAGCGGTACTACCACGGTAGCAACTGTCATAGGGAAAAATGAATTATGAAAATACCGCCTGCTTTTGAAGTTGGAAAGGTCGCCTCCATAACAAAAACAATTAGGCTGGAAGATGTTGAATCTTTCGCTAAAATAAGTGGCGACGATCAGCTTGTTCATATATCGGCAGATTATGCTTCCAATACACGTTTTGGTGGTCAAATTGCACATGGCACTATTTTAGTCGGTCTTATTTCAGCAATTTTAGGGAATGTGATGGCAGGAGACGATTACACCGTTATATTCCTTGGGCAATCATGTAAGTGGATTTCACCGGTTAGGCTAAATGACACTATCACAGCTGAATGTGTTGTAACAAAAGTTAGGACCGACAAGCCAGTTGTCAGCTTATCCTGCGTTTGCAGGAACCAAGATGAAGAAAGGGTGATGGAAGGCTCGGCTACGGTATATATTGACGAATATCCCTACAAAAGCTAATTTTTGGTGGCTTAATTTTGAATAATCACATCAAGGCAGTCCTTTTTGATTGCGATGGAACTCTTGCGCCAATGCACATGCAGGTTACTGATGCAGTTAGATGTTCAGTTCAAAGGCTCGCCCGGCTAGTTCCTGTAGCAATCATATCTTCCAGAGATTTTCACGATATCTCTTGGCTTGCTAAAGATCTCGGCCTTAGCGCGCCTCAAATCTCTGAGGGCGGGGCACGGATATTTGATGCTCAATCAGGCAGTTGTATCGATTTACGGTGTTTGGAGCTAGCTGATGCGAAGGATATATTAAGGCTTCTAGATAAAAATTCATTAGACTTTATAGCAGTCGATCAAGATAAACGCATCAGTTCAGTGAACCAGATATCCAGCTGGAAAATTTCTAGGATCACAGCAACCTCTCTTACTGAAAAACGTGCATCGGAAATAATGAACGGCTTAATTGATCGTAAATTACTTTATACCACTAAAGTGCAAAGAACTGACAACAAGGAGTGGATGATTGATTTCACTCATTCGGAGGGAAGCAAGCTGGCCGCGGCAAAAAGGTTTGCAGGTTTGTTAGGATTATCAATCAAAGACCTGGCTGCGGCTGGGGATGGTTACAATGATATTGCTATGCTTATGGGGTGCGGTTACGCAATAGCAATGGGCCAGTCGCCTAAAGAGTTACAGAGTGTTGCTGTATATATCGCTCCTTCCGTGGAAAATGATGGTTTGTCCGTTGCTATAGAGAAATTCATTTTGCCGAGAATAAAAAATGATTTGCCGTTTAAATAATTAAAATTAGGGGGCCTTATATTTCATGAAGTTCGAGGCTGTTTTGTTAGATTTGGACGGAACTGTTCTTCGCCCTGACCAAACAATATCGCAAGAAGTATCAACGGCTATATCAAATATAAGAGAACGGGTTCCAGTATGTATATTAACTGGTAGGGAGCTAGTTGAAGTGTTAGATTATGCTTCCATTTTAGAGTTAACCTCTCCTCAGGCTTGTGACGGAGGGTCAACTATAGTGTCTGCTTCTAGCAAAAAGGTTTTGTGGTCGGTCAATTTATCGGATGATGAAATATGCTTGATTTTAGACGATCTAAAGGCTTCCAGGCTGAATTTTTTTGGCACTCGCCCTGACGGGGTTAACACTAATATTGATCCAGGCTCTTATGAAAAAAGATCCAATTGGATCTACAGTGACTGGAATGATGCGAAGAATTACGGGTATACAAGAATCTCTGCCATGGATTTATCTGAAGAAGCAGCACAGGATCTAGAGAAGCGGCTATCTAGTAATAGCAGCATGAATGTTACTAAAGCCTTTTTGCCTTATAACGACCTTTGGGCTGTAGACTTCACACATAACAATGTCAATAAAGGCGCTGCGGCAGCCAAAATTGCAGAATTTCTTGGGAAAAACCTGGATTCATTTGTAGCTGTAGGCGACAGCTACAACGATAAGTCTATGTTAGATTGTGTTGGTTTTTCAGTTGCAATGGGAAATGCTCCTGCCTCAATAACTGCTTCTGTCGACTATATTGCGCCTCCGGTTGAGGAAGACGGTCTTGCCACAGTGATTAATGAAGTTGTCATTCCGGGTTTGGGTTGACTAGAGCTTATATATGCAGCCTAGATTGCCAAAGATCCAGTATGGGCCATTCCGGTCTTTTATGTATCGTGACTACAGGTTAGTGTGGATTTGCGCAACTTCTTCATCAATAGCTAACTGGATGCTTAAAACTGCAATCGCATGGCTAATTTTAGAGATGACTCGTTCACCTGTTTTAATAACTGTTGCTTTCGCTGTTTTTGCAATACCTAGTGTTTTTATTGGTCCATTTGCAGGAGTATGGTCAGACCAGCACAGTCGTAAAAAGTTATTAGTGTTTGTATGGATAATATCTTGCGTCTGTTCGATTATTTTAGGCTTACTTGTTATGGCCGAGTTTCAAGGGGTGTGGTTGTTTTTTGTGCTGACCGCATTAATTGGTTCGAGCATGCCTATTGTTTTTGTTTGCAGCCAAACTTACATATATGACATTGTTGGCTCAAATAATGCATTAAACGGTATATCTCTTTGGTCTTTAGGCTTAAGGTTGGTTGGTGCGGCAGGTGCAATAGCCGGCGGATTCATAATTGAAACCTCAGGCATTTATTTGGCTATATTTATTGCAGCTATTGCATATGGGGTCGCAATAATCGCAGTAATTGCAATAAGGCATGTCGACGCCAGGGGCGATTTAAATAGCCTGTCAGTACTGAACAACTTAAAGTCTGGTCTTAGCGTTATTAGGGGCTCGGGCTTATTAATTGGAGTAGTCATATTAGCTGTACTTGCTGAAGCTTTTGGCTATGGTATTACCGCCATATTTCCTATATTGGCGGATGTGGGTGTTTTCGAGGTCGGCGCTTTCGGTTTAGGGATAATGAACGCAGCTTTTGGGGTTGGTGGTGTTTTAGGATCAATCATACTCGCAGGTTTAAGAAACCTCGAACGACTTGGCTTGATTCTAATCATGGTTTTAATGGCCTGCGGGTTGTTGTTGTTGGGCTTATCTTTATCAAGCTATTTCTACCTGGCTGTGTTGATAATCGGCGGGCTTGGATTAGTAATGGCCAGCTATGATACTTTAGCCATTCTTATTATGCAGCGCTCGGCACCCGAAGGCATGCGAGGCAGATTGACGGGCGTATTAGTTTTGACATTCGGCATTGGGCCCGCCGGACACATAGCTTTGGGTTTTATGACCAGCGCACTAGGGCCATCTATGGCCGCAAGCACAAGTGCCATAATTGTCATATCGGTGACCTTGCTTGTGTTTATTGCAGTTAAAAAGCTGCGCTCTTTGCAATCTTGATGTAACATCTTGTCGTTATGTTGAAATTTATTACTATATCTATATTTATTGGAAGTTTAATTTTTGGATTCGCCTGCGGGGGATCCAATACTGCTGAAGACAGCCAAACCCAAGAAGCCGATACTAGCTCTAAATCAACGGCAACCTCTCAGTATGGCGAAGGTGTTTTCACCATTGCCAAGGGAGAAATGAGTGACCGTCGTAAAGACCACGTTGTTTTGTTAATGCCCGATGGAAAGGTGATGGTAGTTGGCGGTCGATCTAGCAGCGCCACACAGCAGAGAGTCCCTAGATTGAAGTCTGCTGAACTGTATGATCCGGCTACGGAAGAGTGGACATATTTAGCCGAAATGATTAACACGCTGTCCGCAGCAGGCAGAGAAAGCCCAGCAGGGTCCGTCTTGAAGGACGGTCGTGTATTTATAACGGGAGGTCAAAACAGCAGCAATGATCCCCTCAAAACGTCTGAACTATACGACTTGGCCACTGACACTTGGACAAAGGGCCCTAAGCCTCTCACGTGGATACAAAGGCATACACACACAGTATTAGATGATGGAAGGGTGATAATAATTGGTGGCACAGACGATCTTTCTCAATTAAAAAAGACTGCCGTTTTTGATCCAGCTACCGACACAATCTCAAAACTTGCAGAAATGACTACCGGAAGATCTAACCACACCGCAACATTATTGCTTGATGGTCGTATCCTTGTTGCTGGAGGTGGCAAAAGAGAACTGTCTGATGCTACGGATACAGCTGAGATATATGACCCAGAAACAGATACATGGACATCTGCCGGACGAATGAATGAGGCTCGGCTATCCCATACAGCACATCTCCTGCCAGATGGCAAGGTTCTTGTGACTGGAAGCAAAGGAAAATTAGCTACATCAGAGGTATATGACCCTGAAACAAATTCATGGTACACAACCTGCTCAATGATGACGGGTCGATCGGATCACTCCGGATCGCTCTTACAAGATGGTCGGGTTTTTGTAAGCGGAGGTGAGGGAAACTTAGACACAACAGAAATATACGATCCATCGACAGGGGAATGGTCTCCAGGTCCAAAGCTAAATGTTTCTCGTAACCGACATCGACAAATAACAATGCAAGATGGGTCTATACTGATAACTGGAGGTCAAGGACCCGAGAAAATGTCTGTGGTGGTAGAGTACTTTAAGCCAGATCCAGTGGAGAGACATACTGGCGCAAGTGTATTAGGATGCGGTGGAAGCGTTGTTATAAAAGAAGACGTTGAAGAAGATACATACAACGCAAATTCTCCCAATACAGATGCAGCTCATTCTGATAGGTTCTCAGAGATAGAAGATGCGGGCTTGTCAGATGCAGATTTTGTGTTTGCAGATCCGATTATTGCAAATCCTGATGACGACGTAATTGTTGTGCCTCTTAGAACGCCCGGCACGATTCGTATAGGACAAGGAATAGGGAGCCCTTCAGTAGATGCGACTGGCACCATTGTTAGGCTTAAAGAAATTATTACCAACTCTGAAGAAGAGGGCATCAGTATTCTGGTAAACCTTCGTAATGGTGGCTGGGATATGGGAGATATGACTCTTGATATTGGCCCTGGTGAAACCGGTCCAGGCGTAAAAAGCTTCGCCCGTGTTTGGTTAGGAGTAATAGGTGTCGGTACTGACGAGTCAGGCGCGCCTACTGCCACCGTTGTAGTATTTGAACCTGGTAAATAATATCAATTAAAAATAAACTAAAAGAGGCTGCTAAATTAGCAGCCTCTTTTAGTTTGGTGATCGCCAAGCGCTTTGTTTTGTTAACTCCATAAACTCAGCATGCGCACGCGGAGAAGCGGCTATTATTCCATCACTTTCCAGGCCAGCATTTTGTCCATTTCGATCAGTAATCAAGCCTCCTGCCTCTTCTACAATAATTAATCCAGAGGCCTGGTCCCACGGCTCCAGTTTATGATGAAAGAAAACATGAAGTCGCCCAGCAGCAAGGTAAGCAAGGCCTAACGCGGCAGACCCAAATATCCGCGCCGTTTGCATTCCAGGCCAAATGCATTTGATGACATCTAGTGAATTTGCTCCTCCCTTATCATCGTAGGATAGGTCTAGGCCTAAAATTCCAGCAGACAAATGTTCTTCCTTAGAAACTGATATTCTTTTGCCATTCAAGAAGGCCCCCTGGCCTTTTATAGCATGAAACGTTTCTCCTCGAACTGCGTCGTGTGTTATTCCTAGCTTAACTTCCCCTTTATACGCAAGTGCAATTACGGTTGAAAAATGCGGGATATTTGAGGCAAAATTTCTTGTGCCATCCAAAGGGTCAATTATCCAAAGCCATCCGTCTTTTTTTAATTGGCCCCCACTTTCCTCTGCCAATATAGAAACCTCTGGATATTCTTGTTTAAGGGTTTTCTTTATAGCAGTCTCTACTTCAACGTCTGTATCGGTGACAACATTTCCCCGACCCTTCATCTTGACTTGTTTAGAATCTACGAATCGATCCAAAAGAATAGTGCCAGCATGCCCTGCTGCCTCTAATGCAATATCGATGGCACCTCGGCCGCTGGAAGATTTGGGGAAATCAATCATTTTTATTACCTGCATTGTTTTTAATTATTTCTAGAAACTACGTTCTGATAAAATCTATTTTTCTCTCGTGAGCTTATCAAAAATCGATTATATTACACTCAACAATTTAGGATGTTTGTTCCGGATAGATATAGTACAAGCTATTGGTTTAATCAAAATTGCTCGGTCGTCATAGCCTGTCAGGCAGTCTGTACTGCGATTGCTTTACGGGCATGCCTGTAAATCGCGGTTACAGCTCTTTAACAGGCTTATTTAGACGCCGACAAGTTGTTTTGATTTGTCGTTAGATAATTTTACATTTAACTATGTGAAAAAAGTCACTTTGTTTTTTATTAACTTTTTTAAGTTTTAGTATTGATCCTCGGAATTGAGGTGCTAGAATGCGCTTCAGCTCTTTAATTCGAATGGGTCCCGGATAAGTTGTGCGGCCCTGTGCATAGGCATTTATCAATATTAAGCTGTGAATTCTATTTCGGTTGGAGGGTTAACGAACGAGGAAAAATAAACTAGAACTTTGCAATCTATTAAATTAGAACCGAATCAGCTTGAACCCTATAAACGTGAAGACCCTAAGTCTCTTTGGGCTGCGGCACTCGGAGGCCTACAACTTCACGTTTCTAGAGATTGCTTTGATACATGGCTATCAAAAACCTCATTCATTTCTTTAGAGAATAATATTTTAACTATCGGCGCCCCGAACGCATTTGTGGCAGAGATGCTAAAGCAAAGATTATCCGGACTTGTATTAAACTATGTACAAAAACTCGCTGGGTCTGAGCTTAGCCTTAATGTTGAGGTTACAGGAACTGTACAAAACTCAGCTCCAGAGACCCTTATACAAAAAGACGGCTCCTCCGGTTCTAAAGTTTTTTCAAATGGATTATTTCATAGATTTACTTTTTCAGACTTTGTGGTTGGTCCTTCTAATGAACTAGCACATGCTGCTGCTATGGCAGTAGCAACAAGCCCGGCAGATAAATATAATCCTTTAGTTATTTACTCTTCAGTGGGTTTAGGTAAAACTCACCTGCTTCATGCCATCGGGCACAATATCACTAAATTAGGCATGAGTCCTATTTATATCACCACAGAAGAATTCACCAACCAATATATTTCTGCTATTAGATCTGGCACCACCGAAGAGTTCAGGTTCCAATATCGGCACGCAGATGTTCTTCTAATAGATGACATACAATTTTTATCGGGAAAAGAACAAACACAGGAAGGATTTTTTCATACTTTTAATGCGTTGTACCTGGCAGGCAAGCAGATTGTGGTTGCTAGCGATCGACCGATTCAAGAGTTAAATATTTTAGAGGAAAGGATAAGCTCTAGGCTGGCTGGAGGGTTAGTGGTAGATTTACAACCCCCTTCTACCGAAACAAGATTAGCGATACTCAAATCTAAATTAGTAAACCTTAATAAATCTGAGTTAGTTTCAGATGAGATTTTAGATTTAATTGCAAGCAGGGCTTCAACTAATATTCGTGAACTAGAGGGCTATCTTAACCGAATAATTGCCTATGCGGATCTGGTTGACCAAGAAATAAATATTGACACTGTCTCGCAGTTAATTCGTAACACAACAGAACTGAAAGAGTCGGTGACTGTAACGGCTAAAATGGTTCTTGATTTAATATCAAAACATTTCGATGTCGAAAATGCTGACATATGCGGGAGAAGCAGAAGCTCTCGCCTAACAAGCGCCAGGCATATGGCTATGTACTTATTAAGACACGAGGCAAAAATGGGGTTCAAAGAGATCGGAAAGTTATTAGGCGGTAGAGATCACTCTACAATTATTAATGCGTGTCAAAAGACAGACTCCACAATTTCTATCGACAGCTCTTTGTATAATAAGGTTCAGATACTTCAAAAAGCGCTTAGATAAAAGTATATCTGCTAGTCTTCAACAAATGTTTTCTACATTGTTTATTTATGTTTATCTATGTTTGTATCGAAAGTAGATATGTGTCGATTATTGTTTCTTTACTTATAACCAACATTTCTATAACTTTATAACCACATATATAGAACATTGTTATTCTATATATACTTATTTAAAAATAAACTTTATCCACATTAACAACATACTTATTATTAATCTTATATAAATTAAATATTTTAAAATGATAGATCAAGCTACAATCAACATAATAAGTGGAAATGGTGGAAATGGCTGTATAAGTGGCCGGAGAGAAAAATATGTGCCTAAAGGTGGGCCAGACGGTGGAGACGGTGGAGATGGAGGAAGCATAATTTTTAAAAGTGATGAGAATACCAATACCTTAAGATATTTTCAATACTCAAAAAAGTTTGTGGCTGAGAGTGGAACTTCAGGTAAACCTGGACTAAAGCATGGATCTGATGGAAAAGATCTAGAAATCACAGTTCCGGTCGGAACTATTATATCTGTCGACATAGAAAATTCTGAAAACAAAAAAGTGTTGGCTGAATTCACAGCTCATGACCAGGCTTATGTGATATGTAGAGGCGGTAGAGGTGGGCGCGGAAACACTAAGTTTGTTAATTCAATAAATCAATTCCCTTTGCTTGCAGAATCAGGCGAACGCGGCAGTAATATAACCGTATTTTTGGAACTACGCCTTCTTGCAGATGTAGGGATTATAGGTTCACCAAATGCAGGTAAAAGCAGCCTTTTGACTTTTTTAAGCAATGCGAGCCCCAAAGTTGCTGATTACCCATTTACAACATTGGAGCCCGTGTTAGGGGTAGTAGAACATCTGTCAAAATCATTTGTTATGGTTGACATTCCTGGTCTTATTGAAGGCGCCCATAAAGGAATTGGCCTTGGACATGACTTTCTTAAACATATAGAGCGAACTAGAGTTTTATTACATATGGTAGATGTGTCTGGGCCGGACCCTCTGGAAGATATCGATAAAATAAAAGAAGAAATCACTCTTTTTGATGAAAGAATCAACAGCAAACCAAGTTTGGTTGCAATAAATAAAATCGACATTGAGGGCACAGGAGAAGTAGCACAAAGAATACTAAGTGAATTAAAAAGACGCGGTATTAATGCATTAGCCATCTCCGCTATATCAGGCACAGGAATTAATGAGCTGCGAGATAAAGTTACAGAAATGCTCGAGCTCGAATCACAAAGCAAAAAACCTCAGCAAACATTAGCGCAGAGGCTATCTGGCAACAAAGCTGAGCGCAAAAACCAAACAGAGGAATTAAAAGTACTCAAGCCAAAACCAGTCGACAGAAGAAATCAAAAAGATGGAGTCTTGGTTAGCAACGGTGAATACATTGTTAATTCATCGACAGCTATAAGAATTGCAGAAATGGTAGACCCAGATAGTTGGGAGGCAAGGAATCAATTCTACTCACACTTGAAAAAGATGGGCTTGATAGCGCAGCTTGAAGAAAAAGGCATCGGTCCAGGTGATACAGTAAAACTAGGAGATCTTGAGTGGGAATGGCACTCTTAATAGGCTTTAAACCAGCAGGATTTAAATGAAGAACATTGGGATTTTTGGAGGCACTTTTGACCCGATACATAACGGTCATATATACAAAGCCGAGGAAGCTTTAGACAAACTCAAACTTGATGAGCTTTTATGGGTTGTTGCAGGTAACCCCTGGATGAAATCTCGCAAACCACTCTCTGCCGCTAAACATAGGCTGGAAATGGTCAATATTGCCATAGAGGGTAAGGCCAAGATGAAGTTAAGCGATATAGAAGTAAATCGAAAAGGCCTAACTTATACAATCGACACTATTAAAGAGATAAAAAAAACAAACCCACAAGACAAACTTACTTTATTAATAGGCTCCGACTTGCTAAAAGAATTTGATCACTGGAAATCACCGAAGGAAATCCTTTCTGTGTCTAGGATAGCGGTTTTTACGAGAGCCGAAATTGCGAAAGGTACATGGCAAACCGAGGATTTCAGCAAAATTAAGGGCCACAAAGTAGACATATTATCTGGGCCGATTATCGATATTTCCTCAACGTTTATAAGAGATAAAGTTATGAGGAAGGCGTCAATCAGCGAATATGTGCCAAAAGCAATCGAAAAATATATTATAGAGAATAAATTGTATTTAGGATAAGCAATATGAATGAAATAGACTTGGGGGGACAGGTGGCGGTCATCACTGGGGCAAGCAGGGGCCTCGGGAGAGCTTTCGCGATAGGTCTTGCAGAAAGAGGCGCTTCAGTCGGAATTTTGGCTCGATCCAGTACTGGGTTGAAAGAAGTGGGAGACATAATACGAAATGCTGGAGGAAACGCAGTAGAGGCCACTTGTGATCTGTTGGATGACAGCTCTATAGATGCAGCAATTAAACATATAGAAGGACAGCTAGGAAATATTGATATATTAATTAATAATGCAGGCGTAGCTGGTCCAACCGGAGCGGACTGGACATTAGATGCGAAAGAGTGGTGGAAAGTTTTTGAAGTAAATGTATTAGGGCAATTTCAAGTTTCTAAGGCCGTGATGTCGGGCATGGCAAAAAGGGGCAGAGGCAGGGTGGTGAATGTATCCAGTGCAGCAGCAGGGTTTCCAAGCGCAAATTATTCGGCCTATTGCGCATCTAAGGCGGCCCTGACTATGTGGACTGAATGCCTCGCAGATGAAGCGGCAAGACACGGCATAAAGGTCTTAGCGTATCACCCAGGCACCGTTCGGACTGACATGACAGAGTACTCTGCTGGACAGCCAGAAAAGGACAACCCCATTGTAAACTTCATTAGAGATGCATTTGAAGAAGGAAACGACACTCCCATAGAAAGGTCTGTAGAAAGTCTCGTTTTCGTTGCTTCAGGCGGCGCGGATCATTTGCCAGGGGTGCAGATAGATGTTGATGTTGATTATAACGAATGGAATACGAGAAAAGCTCAAATCAAAGAAAAAGAATTATACGTAATTCGTATACGAGGTCTTGGGGATTAAAAATGTCAAAAGATCGACATGCTGAAATAAAAGAATTGGCCGTTGAAATAGGCGCATTACTATATGGCTCATTCACTCTATCTGCAGGAGGCAAAAATTCGCCATTTTATTTTGATGGACGCCTGCTTACCTTAAATCCTAAAGGATCTTATTTAGTTGCAAAAGCCCTTTTGCCCTTAGTAATTTCTAGCGGAGCAGAAGCAATAGCGGGGCCAACATTAGGGGCTGACCCAATAGTTGCTGCAGTATCGATGCTAAGTCACAATCAAGGAACTCCTATACCAGGCCTCATAGTTAGAAGTCAGCCTAAATCACATGGAACACAAAAATTGATAGAGGGTGCAGTAAAGCCCGGCTTGAAGGTCGCAGTAGTAGACGATACATGTTCTACCGGTAAAAGTATATTCCATGCCATGACAGAGCTAGAAAAAGAAGGGTGCGAGATTACTTCTGTATTTAGCATTCTCGATAGGAATGAGGGCGGGTCAAAAGAAATTAAAAGCCGCGGCTATAAATTTGAGTCACTATTATCTGCAACCCCTGCAGGCATAATTAATTAAATAAAAAAGCCGGCATCCTGGGTTGAATTAATATTTTAAAGCCTATTCTTAAAGCAAGCTGAACTACTAGACTCTTCTGCGGCGTCTGCGAGCACGGCGAATAGCCCTGGCTTTATCAATGCGAGTTTGCTCACCCTTAGACCTGAAAAACCTTCTGTCTCTGAGCTCTCTCATTATTCCAGCGCGCTGGATTATGGACTGAAAGCGCTTTACAAGCGCTTCTCCGTCTTCACCATCCCTTAATACTACGTAAGCCAAACATACCTCCTACCTACGATGTTTCCTTGTAAAAAATTGAAATTAAGCAAAGAAACAAAAGCGGCTTTGAGCCGCTTACTAAGGAATTGTAGCATGAACTTGCACAACAAAGTTAAAAATAATCACTGACTAAATTAGGAAAATTGTTGATTAATCGAAAGAAACCGTACTGATGCTACAATTGGAGTAGGCGTTTAATGGCATTTTTGAGACATCATATATTAGGGTTGAATTCAAGCAGGGATAGGCAATTTAAGTACAGATATGGCTAAATCTAACCGACAGTCGTTCAATAAAAAACGAATTAATAAACGATACCCTTCGAATTCAGAAATCGCATCAAAACCGCTTGATAATATTGTTGTTAAAGGAGCAAGAGATCACAACCTAAAAAACATCGAGGTCACGATACCTAGGAATAGCCTAGTGGTAATGACAGGAGTCTCTGGATCCGGCAAAAGCACCCTGGCATTTGACACAATTTATGCAGAAGGTCAAAGAAGATATGTAGAATCGCTTTCTTCATACGCCCGACAATTTCTCGGCCGCATGGACAAGCCTAACGTTGATTATATCGGCGGTTTATCGCCCGCAATATCGATCGACCAGAAAGGAACTTCACATAATCCAAGGTCTACTGTCGGCACTGTAACTGAGATCTACGACTATTTGCGACTTTTGTTTGCACGAGTAGGCAGGCCGAGCTGTCATAAATGTGGCAGACCCGTGGAAATGCAGACCGTCCAACAAATTGTCGACGCAATAATTGACCTGCCAGCTGAGAGCAGAGTTCAAGTCATGGCCCCTGTTGTCAGGCGTAAAAAGGGCGAACATCAAGACGTTCTTGAAACATCGAGGAAAAGCGGTTTTGTGCGAGCCCGTATTAACGGGGAAATGACAGACCTGTCAGAAGATATTTCTTTGGATAAAAAGAAGTGGCATAACATTGAAATAATAGTGGACAGGCTTGTAATAAAGAAAAATGTCGATATAAGCAGGATATCCGAGTCAGTAGAACAGGCAATGAAATTGGCAAAAGGATTAGTTCTAATAGGCATTGCGAATGGCGAAGAAAAAATATTCTCAGAAAACTTTGCCTGCGCCAAATGTAATATATCGTTAGGTGAAATTGAGCCTAGGACGTTCTCCTTTAATAACCCACATGGAGCATGCTCGAAATGCGCCGGACTCGGCTACAAGCTAGAAGTTGATCCAGACCTAGTAATTCCGGATGATTCTCTGAGCCTAAGCGAAGGAGCTATAGAGCCATGGTCTCGAAGTGGCATGTCAACTCCATGGTTTGACAGCCTTCTGGAATCCATGGCAAAGGAGTTCATGTTCTCTACTAAAGTGCCGTTTAAGAAACTGCCTATGGAGCACAAAGATCTTGTGTTAAATGGGGCCGGAAGCATCAAGTTTTTAATGACGCATATCACAAAAAAAGGGAGAACCTTTAACTGGAAAACCACCTTCGAAGGTGTGCTCAATAATTTAGAACGGCGACACAAAGAAACAGAATCTGAAAATGTGAGAAAAGACATTGAGAGGTATATGGCCCGTCAGTCGTGTAATTCATGCGAAGGCAAAAGATTAAAACCGGAAGCACTCGCTGTAAAAATTGGGGGCAATGGAATTGTAGACGTAACAGACAAGTCCATCGCAGACACTGCGGAATGGGTGTCACAATTAATTAATGGCAAACCTACAGTTGCGAATAAACGCAAGGCGGATCACGATCCTGAATTTCTTAGCGACAGAGAAAAGGCAATTGCTGACCAAATATTGAAAGAAATCCAGGAAAGGCTTCACTTTCTTGTAAATATAGGATTGGACTATTTAACGCTTAGCAGGACCGCCTCTACCCTTTCAGGAGGAGAATCTCAACGCATACGGCTTGCTACTCAGATTGGGTCAGGACTCACTGGCGTTTTATACGTCTGTGACGAACCATCCATTGGGCTACATCCAGCAGACGGCACTAGGCTAATAAATACACTGCAAAGATTACGCGACATAGGAAATACGGTGTTAGTTGTCGAGCATGACGAGGCAATAATGAGAGCTGCTGACTACGTGGTGGATTTAGGTCCTGGGGCAGGAGAGCATGGCGGCCATGTGGTAGCAACTGGCCCGATTAAGCAGATTATAGAAGAGCCTAAATCAGTCACGGGAGCGTACCTTTCTGGTGAGCGGAACATCGATACTCCTAAAAACATCAGGTCTGGAAATGGTAATTCAATAAAAATTTTGAAAGCGGAAGAAAACAACTTAAAGGCCATAGATGTAGAGATTCCTCTCGGAAAACTTGTTTGTATAACCGGAGCCTCCGGATCTGGCAAAAGCACTTTAATTAACGAAATACTGTACAAAGCATTGGCAAGACATTTCAACAGGGCAAAAAATAGGCCAGGACGCCACCATTCAATTGAAGGAATAGAGAATCTGGATAAAGTTGTTGAGATAGACCAGTCTCCTATTGGGCGTACACCGCGGTCTAACCCCGCTACTTATACAGGGACCTTCACTCCAATCAGGGAGCTTTTTGCATCACTTCCTGAAGCAAAAGTTCGAGGGTATAAGCCCGGAAGATTCTCATTTAACGTAAAAGGAGGGCGATGTTAAGCGTGTAGAGGAGACGGATATATTCAAATAGAAATGCAATTTTTGCCTGACGTTACCGTGCCGTGCGAAATCTGTAAGGGGGCGAGGTATAACCGAGAAGCACTTGAGGTTTATTATCGAGGCAAATCAATTGCGGATGTATTAAATTCCACGGTGACTGAAGCTTTAGAGACATTTGATAAGATTCCGAAAATCAGAAAAAAACTTCAAACTATGGAAGATGTTGGCTTAGGTTATATAAGGCTTGGCCAGCCCGCGACGACACTTTCAGGAGGAGAGGCTCAAAGAGTTAAACTTGCTTCAGAGTTAAGCAAAAGAGCAACGGGCAACACTATTTATATCCTCGATGAACCAACGACCGGGTTATCGTTCCACGACTGCGCATATCTATTAGAAGTTTTGCAAAAACTCGTTGATTCTGGTAACACAGTAGTTTTAATAGAGCATCACCTTGATTTGATAAAAAATGCTGACTGGATAATTGATTTAGGCCCCGGGGCTGGGGATGCAGGAGGAGAAATTGTGGCTAAAGGCACACCAAAACAAATCACTCAACGCAAGCACTCCTCAACAGGCAATTATCTAAAGGACCATTTGAAAAAAACAAAGTTAAGCGAGGGTAATTGGAGAAAATGATAACCAGTTTAAAAACACCTAGCGGGATTGTTACTATTCTCATATTTATCCTTACAGTTCTTGCCGCAATATTGTCAGGGGTAATGGGGGCAGCGGGCCCGGGCACGAAAATTTTGTTCATAGCTTGGCTTTTTGTACCGGCACCGATAATTTTTGTACTATTGATTTGGAAAAGACTGATTGGAATCGCCGGAATCGCCTCAAAAGTTTACATTTCCACCAGTATAGTCTTAACAGTGCTGTTACTTTTAGCCGTTGCTTGGAGTGGCTCACAAACCGCTTTGCATCCAGGGCCTGCTTCGGATGAAGAAACCCTTTCAATGTATCCTCGACTTGAAGCGAATATAGAGACAGTGTCATTTTTGGCTGCCGATGGAGTAAGGCTTTCAGGATGGATGGCAATTGGTGATTCAGAAAAAGCGGTGATTCTTTTACATGGATATACCGGCGATCGAACAGCAATGCTTCCTCAGGCCAAAATGCTTTTTGACGAGGGATTCACGGTTCTGTTGTTTGATTTTCGACATAGAGGAGAAAGTGAAGGAGATTTTGTTAGTTTTGGATACTACGAAAAACAGGATGTTTTGGCTGCAGTCAATTTGATTGAAGAAACCGGGGAAACAATGCGTGCATCAGGTGGGACTGGTATAGAAAGCATAGGATTAATAGGCTTATCTAATGGTGGAGCGACGGCAATTCTTTTTGCGGCAGAGAACCCAGGCAGAATAAAAGCCCTGGTTATCGATTCTGCCTTTAAAAGTTTGGATAGCGCGGTTTCTCAAAGCTTTACCCATTTTGTTGGACTGCCGGCTTTTCCATTTGCGCCGATAACGGTATGGTTCTCCGAGCTAAGAACAGGATTAAATCGAAAAGATGTCATCCCAGAAGAGGCGATAGCTAATATAACCAACACTCCCGTGTTAATGATTCACGGGCTCGAAGACGAGACAATATCTTATACAGATAGTGAAGCAATTTATTCAAAAGCAAACCAGCCTAAAGATATATGGCTAGTTCCAGGAGCTGGGCATGGAGACGCTTCTGAAATAGAAGAACAGGAATATCAAAATCGAATAGTCTCCTTTTTTACGGAGAACCTCAAATAAATCGATAGCCCGCAAAAAATATCCGTAAAAGCTAAAACATTGTAATTTTGCCTACAAGTGTTCAAAATGTAACCATTCGTTAAATTTTCTGGATGGAGATGAACCAAATGGAACCTGAAATTGCTTTTATGAACGCCGTAGAGTTAGGTAGCAGGATTCGAAGGCGCGACCTATCACCGGTTGAAGTAGTTAATTTTTTTCTTGACCGAATAAATGAACGAAACCCCGAGATTAATGCATTTGTCACAATGGTCTCAGATGAAGCGGTACAAAGAGCAAAATCCGCCGAAAATGCTTTAATGTCGGGCCAGGCACTTGGCCCGCTACATGGCATACCGGTGGCGATCAAAGATTTGTTTACCTTTAAGCCGGGTGTTAGGGCCACTTCAGGCTCTGCTCCACTAAAAGACTATCAACTAGACATGACGTCTTCTTATGTTTCTGATATAGAGGAAGCAGGCGGAATTGTTTTAGGCTTAACGAATTCTCCGGAATTCGGACACAAAGGCGCAACTGATAATTACATTTTTGGACCGACTAGTACGCCATTTGATTTAACGAGAAATGCAGGGGGATCATCAGGAGGGAGCGCTGCTGCAGTAGCTGCTGGCCTTGCACCATTGTCACAAGGATCAGACGGGGGAGGTTCAATCCGAATACCCGCATCGTTTTCAGGAGTATATGGATATAAGCCGTCCTATGGTCGGGTTCCCTTTATAACACGACCCAATGTGTTTACCTCATTAAACCCGTTTCTTTTTGTAGGGCCGATAACACGAACGGTGGAAGATGCGGCACTCTTGATGACTGTTATAGATAAACACGACCCGAGAGACCCATTCTCACTGCCCGGCGGCGACGTTAATTACCTAGAATCAACCCGTAAGCCTGTATCAGGAATGAAAGTTGCATATAGTCCGGACCTTGGCATTTTCCCTGTAGAGGAAAGCGTGGCTAAAGTTGTTCAAAAGGCCACAGGAGCTTTTAAGGAGCTCGGAGTCGAGGTTGATCAAGTGGAAATCAAAATAGATCGTTCCCAACAGGAGCTGTCAGGTCTTTGGGTGCGACAGATGGCAATGCTACACATGGAATTAGCTGACATGTTCAAGCCACAGGGAATCGACCTTTTAGGCGAGCATAACAGCATGTTAACTCCTACTTTTGCAAAAACTCTTGAAATCGGACAAAAAATGTCGGCTTGGGATGTAAGAAGCGGAGAATTCTTACGATCTTCCGTTTATGACCCTATTCAGGACATACTGGACGAGTATGATTTTATTGTGTCACCAACTTTGTCAGTTCCGCCGTTTAAAAACGCTACTGACGGAGACACCCTGGGACCTACAGAGGTAAATGGAGAAACAGTCGACCCAACCATAGGATGGTGCATGACCTATCCTATAAATTACACAGGCAACCCAGCCGCATCGATACCGGCAGGGCTAACTTCAGAGGGATTGCCTATAGGAATGCAAATTATAGGAAGAAGACATGCAGATGAAGATTTGCTGGCAATAAGTGCCGCTTTTGAGCGTGCAAGACCATGGTTTCAAAGCTACATAGACCTTGAGGAGAAACATAATGGGAACTAAACAAAAGGGCAAAGTTCAAACAGTTTTAGGGCTAATAAATCCTCAAGAGCTGGGAGCCACGGTTACCCACGAACATCTTCTAGTGGACTTGATGTGTTATTTCTACGAACCTGAAGAAGCAAGCAAGCGTTCATATATCGACAGGCCTTTCACTATGGACGTCAGGGGTGAATTACCCCAGATAGCCTTCAATATGAAGGCTAATCTACAGTACTATGATATCGAGTGGTCAATAGCAGAAGTGTCTAAATTTGTTAATGCTGGAGGAGGAGGACTCGTCGACACAACTTCAATGGGGTTAGGCCGGGATCCTTTAGCTTTATCCAGAATCTCAAGGGCTACAGGTTTAAATATTATTATGGGGTCAAGCTACTATATTCCTCAGGCCCATCCACCTAATATAGGCGAACTTTCAGAGGAGAACATTACTAAAGACATAATCAGAGATGTTACTGAGGGAGTATTAGATACAGGAATTAAGGCAGGAGTAATTGGCGAGGTCGGAAATTTATACCCGCTATCGGATACGGAACGCAAGATTCTTAGGGCTTCCGCTCACGCCCAAATTGAGACGGGATGCCCTATTTCTATTCATCCTGGGGCACACGACGAATCCCCAATGCAAATAGTTAAAGAGTTATCACAAGCAGGGGGCGATAATTCGAATATGATAATGGGCCACCTGGACTTCGCTATTGAAGACCGTGAGAAATTACTTGAATTGGCAGATACGGGTTGCTTTTTAGAGTATGACATTTTTGGTTTCGAAGAAACTAATCTAGTTTATTTAGGCGAATATATGCGAATGAAAAGTGACTTTGATCGCATAGAGACGATCGAATTTCTGATAGAAAAGGGGCATATAGAACGAGTTGTGATCGGGCAAGATGTCTGCCAGGCAAACCAACTTACTCGGTTTGGCGGTAAAGGATATGCACATATACTAGAAAACATTGTGCCAAGATTAAGGAAAAGAGGCTGGAAACAGGATCAAATCGACCAGATTTTGATCGATAATCCAGCGAGAGCGTTAACTTTCAATTAACCGCGCGAATCGAACAAGGGAGGTACGGTGGGCCAAGGGTAGGCCTGCTCGAATCCATAGGAGAGTTGCAAAATGCGCAGCTCCTCAAAGCGCCTGCCAATAACTTGTAATCCGATAGGCAGGCCGTCCTTGTCAAATCCACAAGGAATGTTTGCCCCCGGTAAACCAGCGGCGTTGATTGGAAAAGTAAATGGGCTATGAGCGGGGAAGCCCCACAGATCATTTGCAAGAGAAGATTTCACTCCAATTTTGGGCTTTCCCGCTGGAAATGCTGTGTTTGGCATAGTTGGAGACAATAGCAGATCATATTTAGTAAATAATGTATCTAAGCGGGATATAACTTGGTCACGCACACCTAAGGCAAGAGCGTAGTCTTTTCCTGTAATTTTGCTTCCATATTGATAAACATTAAATGCTTCAGGCGCCAATTCTGAAAGTCTTTTGCCAAACTTTTTGTCTAAACTGGCATACCAGTTTGCGCTAATTAACGGCCAATATCCATAGAATGCGTCTGCCAAATCTAATTCGACTAGATCCACCCTGCATCCCAGTGAAACTAAATTATTAACAGCCGCCTCCACGCTCTCATTTACCTCTGTATTTACCTCCGCATATCCATAATCAGGACTGTATGCAATTTTTAGTTGAGACAAATCGGCCTCTAACATGTCTGGATATGCAGGCACGTCGGCGCGAACACTATCAGGGTCTCGCAAGTCGAACCCCGCTAAAATTTGTAGTAAAATTGCTGCATCTTCTACTGTGCGTGCAATCGGCCCCGGCTGGCTAATCGGGTTGGTAATATAATTTTCACTTGCGCCAGAGTAGCGTGGAACGCGTCCTAACGTTGGCCTTATACCGAACATGCCGCAAAAACTACTAGGAGCCCGTATAGAGCCGCCGCCGTCAGTGCCACTTGCTATTGAACAAAGCCCAGCAGCGACAGCGGATGCCGACCCTGCGCTTGACCCTCCCGATGTTCTGGAGGTGTCCCATGGATTCCTAGTGTGGTCGCCCAGCCTGTTTTCAGAATGAATCATCAAGCCCCAATCGGGCATGTTTGTTTTTCCAATAATTATTCCGCCCGCAGCATTAATTCTTTCAACAACAACGGAATCCTCTTTTGGAATATGGCCCTTCATCCAAGCAGAGCCGTGCGTTGTCTCTATTCCTTTTGTAACTTCGTTATCTTTAACACCAAACGGAATTCCATAAAGGGGCCCGAGGGTTTCACCTCGGCCTATACAAGACTCTATTTCCTTGGATTTTTCTATTGCAGCATCAATGTTCATTGCCAAAAACGCATTAAGCGCAGGATTAAACTTTTCTATACGGTCTAGATAAAGTTTTAAAAGCTCGACAGGAGAAATGGCTTGGCTATGGAGCAGCCGGGCATGTTCGGCGGTGGATTTAAATGGAAGATCGAAGTCAGTCATAAATAGATTATAGATGTAGATATTACATTAAACAGTAAATATTTGTTCTAAATATCCAAAATGCCTAGAATACAAGCCTATTTAATTTAAACAAGCTTTTTGACAAAGATTAAGGTGACAACATGAATCTTGCAGGTAAAGTTAGCATAATTACGGGAGGAGGAAGCGGTATAGGCAGGGCCACAGCTCTAGCTTTAGCCCATAAAGGGTCTAAGGTGTGTATAGTAGGAAGGACTCAAGGTAAATTAAATGACACCTTGGCAAAAATAGAACTTAATAAAGGTAAAGGAATAACGATTGAGGCAGACATAACAAAATACAGCTCGATTGAGAAGGCTGTTAATCTGGTTGTTAAAAAATGGGGAACAATCGATATTTTAGTTAACAATGCTGGAGCAAATATAAAAAATAGAGGCATTCTCGAAACAACGCCTGATGAAATGCAGAGCCTGGTTGATATAAACCTTTTGGGAACTATGTTTTTCACGAAAGCCGTGCTTCCAACAATGGTTTCGCAAAATTTAGGAACGATAATTAACGTTTCATCTAATTCAGCAATTTGGCCTAGCTTAATGGGCGGTGTTGCTTATAGCGCTGCCAAAGCAGGAGTTAATAATTTTACAGAATTCCTAAATGATGAATTGCAACACACATTGGTTAGGGCATGTTCTATTAGTCCCGGAGAAGTTGTAACGCCAATCTTAGAAAATAGGCCAGTTAAACCGGACAAGAAAGGAATGAGTAAAATGTGTCAGCCAGAGGATATAGCAGATGCAATTTTACTTGTGACTAGCCAGCCATCTAGAACCATGATTACAGATATGGTCGTCACTCCAACGTTAACTAGAGATACATCATTGGAGCTTATAAAGCGGCCGGGCCAGTAATAAGTTCTAATACCTACGACCTCCAGGCACTTGTGTTAAAAGTAAAACGCCTATAGCAATTCCGATTGAAGCAGCAACAATTATTGGCTTGTAAGTTCCTACAAAATCGTAACTAAGTCCGCCCATAATAGGCCCGGCTCCAAAGCTAACCACACCCGTTAGTCCCAGCAAGCCCGATATGGCCCCATAATTTCTCAACCCAAAAAGGTCCTGGACTATCATTGTGTACAACGGGCCGAAGGCACCCATGCCAAGCCCAAATATAGCCACCGCTAACCACATCAAGGGGCCTTCGACTGGATTGTACATAAGCATAACCCCAATGATTGTTACTGAGAAACTACACATTAGTGCATTTCGACCCGTAATTTTTTCACCAATAGCGCCCCAAAAAACTTTACTAAGCATTCCAAATGTCGATAGCACAACAAGGCCTGCCGCGGCAGTGAGAAGCGATATACCTGAATTTGTGTAATTATCAATAACGTGAGGTAAAACCATTGAAAAAGCTAGTGAGCCAATTGGCGTGATGATTGCTATCAGGTAGAAAGATTTAGTTTTCATCGCCTCCTGTAGAGTCATTCCTGGAAGTATTTGTGCCCGACTGCCTCGATTACTAATCGCTTCTCGTGGCTTTTCTACATTACCATTACCGTTTTTTTCAGATACAAATTTAAGAGTATAAAGCCATACAAACGCAAACATAATAGCTATTCCATAGTATGCAATTTGCCACGAAAAACTAACGAGTATAGCGCCGACAATAGGCGGCAATACTAATCCTCCAAAATTATTACCCATCATAGTTAACCCCAAAACCCTACCTCTGTTTTTTTTAAACCAAACCCCCACCAGACGGCCTGCCGGCAACATTACGGTGCCGTTAATAGCCATAAATTGCACGAAACTTATTGCGTATAGGTGCCATAATTCAGTCATAAATGGCCTTAAAACAAAGCTTGACCCCATTAAAGCTACGGAAACAAGCATAACTGGTTTCGCGCCATGTTTGTCCAAAAACCTACCCAAAACTGGGGCGGTGATTATTCCAACTGCAGCGAACGATAAAGATGCACTGACTTGAGTCCGAGACCAACCAAAAGTCTCGCCAAGCGGATCAACAAAAAGCCCGTGTGTATATTGGTATGATCCCATGGCAACAGTTGCAACTAAAAATGGAGCCAGCATAATGGCCCAGACTCTTATATGCGGATTAAAATTTGAGGTCAAGTTTTTGTTAAACACATTGTTTATGCTAACACTCTTCTGTATGGCAATCACAGCAGCAGCTGAGTATACGTAACGGAAAAGAACAATCTTACGACGGAAATACGGGTATAATAGCGGTAATACGCTAATAAAACCGTAAATAATTATGTAGGTGTTAAATATGACACAGAGAAAATCTGAAAAAAACCAAATGCCCAGCACCTATGAACAAGGCATGACGCAAGAGGAAAGAGGGGTTGTTTACGCATGTTTCAATGATGGGCTTAAAGTTAACGAAATTCAGGAGATCTGGTCGGGACTTATCGCTCGCGCATCTATAAGTAATAGGCAATTGTACCTACACCGCGAACGGTGGGTCGGCGCAGGACGTAAAAACAAAATGGATGATTCGGTAAACTGGAATCAACGGGCAAGTTTTCTACAATGGCACATTGAGCCTGCCAAACTGCACATTTTAAATGACCTAGATAATTGGCAGAAAGATTGGTTTAGAGGCCTGCTTCCTAGGCCGAGTTATCGCTACCTATACTGGTGTTCGCACGTTTTATCACTGGCCCCTGAGTTAACGGATGAATTAGACATCTTCATGTTAGGCACTCAATTTTATTTACGAGATATCGCGCGGTTTTATTCTCAAAGCCTTGCTGATTTCAAAGATATAGAAGGTCTTCTGTCGTATCGACCCTGGAGATGCTCCCAACGGCAGGACAGGTATAAGGCAGCCATAATAAGAGGTGATATTTCCCAGCCTAAAGAGATTGCACCTGTTTTAAAATCAAGATACGTAAAACCGCCTTCTAGCCGGCGAGGTGTATTAATCGGCGCTCGATCCACACAAACAACCTTGGCTGAGCATAATGTTTCTGTGCCGGTTGGGCGACAAATGTTATTTGCAGGTATGGTCCAGAACCTGTGCCTAGAGAACGTATTTGAATTGCCTTCAGTTAAGGTAAAAAGCCTAAAAGCTAAAGGTATCAATCCTATAGAAACAAATTTCTCTGCGCAGTTTGGTTTAACTGTAACAATTCGGCATTAAAGCAAGAAATAGAGGCCTAAAATTACTTAACGGTCACCGGCCACGTTGGCAAATATTTTTTCTCGATACCATTCGAGCTCTTTTATGCTTTCACGGATGTCATCGAGTGCCAAATGTTTCTTTGGCTTTGCGGGAAACCTAACCTCTTTGTCGTACCAGCGTTTGGCAATCTCTTTAATAGTAGATACATCAATTATTCGATAATGAAAATACGAGTCGAGTTTAGGCATTTCCAGGCGCAAAAAGCGCCTGTCTTGATGCACAGAATTTCCGCATAATGGAGAAGCACCTTCAGGGACCCACTTATTAAGAAACTTTAAAGTCTCCGCCTCTGCCTCTTCAACTCCAACCTCAGACTCAGCTACTCGGCTCAGCAAACCGGAGGTCGTATGAGTTTTAAGACTCCAAGTCTCAATTTTCTTCAGCTCAGCATGAGTGCGGTTTATCGCAATAACAGGGCCTTCGGCAAGAATATTAAGGCTTGAATCTGTAACAATAGTCGCTATTTCAACAATCACGTGTTGTTTTGGATCAAGCCCTGTCATTTCTAAATCAATCCAAACCAGGTTGTTCGATTGATGTTCAGTTTTAAGATTCATTAGTAGGCCCCCGTATAACCATTTGCAGAAACCGCTTAGTTTGTTTATTGGGTTTGCACTAGGCTAAACCCTATCTCCCCCACCACTTTATGTTTGTTCGGCCTAGCAATAATTACTCCGGCAACCGTATTGTCTGCCCGCGCAATATTGGTTTTCCACTGCAGGTCAACATCCTCTATTGGTAGCCCTGAAGTAACAAAGTGAAGCTCGTCATATTTCAAAAGGTTTCTAACTGTTATAGAGCCAATCTGGAAACTTAAGCGCTCAATTTCAGGACTTGAAAACGCCAAATCTACAGATTTGCTAGACAGGCTTACAGTTAAATCAACACCGGTTTCTTCTATGGTGCCAGGAATTCTTAAATTGCCGGTGAACACGGACTTTGCACCCTTTTCACTCTTGTTAGTCGCTTTTTTCATCAAAACATCTCCAGATTTCCCTATATGTTAAAAAGTTTTCGTTATATTGGGTACCCCAAAAAGGGGTGCTTGATGTTATGGTTCAATAGTTAATGCTGAAATTTTTATCCATATCCGATTTCGCCATCATCGATAACCTAGAGCTAGAAATAGGGCCGGGTCTTAGTGTTTTCACCGGCGAAACTGGTGCAGGAAAGTCAATAATCGTTGACGCATTAAGTTTCGTTCTCGGGAGAAAGACTGACAGATCATCTATTAAACACGGATCAACCGAAGCTGCAATTCAGGCGGTGTTCGAAGTCACACCTGCCCAAAAAAAACAAATAAGCGCTTTAATCGATATTAAACCTGGCAGTGAAATTGTTTTATCCCGGTCAGTTAACCGGCGAAGGTCGGTGTGCCGAATTGATGGGATGATAATTAGCTTAAACACTTTGCGCGATATAGGTGCAGTAGTTTGTGAAGTACACGGCCAGGGACAGCAGGCATATTTAATTAATAGTGATCAGCAGATGTTGATTATTGATGAATTTGGACAGTTACAAAAATCGAAGAAGCAAATGTCAGAAAGATTTAATAAATTTAAATCTCTTGAAGAAAAAATTAATCAAATCGAACAACAACGATTGCAAACTAGAGAACGCAGGGAACTACTCCGCTTTCAGGTAGATGAAATCAATTCTGCTCAAATTGAAGCCGATGAGGAAGTTGTGTTAACGGATTCTATAAATCGTTTATCCAACGCTAGTAATTTAAAAACTGTCGCTACAGAAGCAATACAAATCTTTTCAGGAGATGAAAATGACAATTTGAGGTCTGTCGAAAACCTTACGCGAGAAGCCGGGGCACTTTTGCGGCAATTAAGAAGTATTGATCCATCAACAGATGAATTTGATGGTTTAGCAGAAGGAGTGCTTTTTAGCATAGAAGATCTTGTTCGTAAATTGCGTGACTATTCGAGCTTAATCGAAGTAAACCCAGAGGAACTACAAAGATTAGAGGCAAGGATGAATCTGTTGAATGAGATTAAAAGAAAATATGGGAAATCTTTACAAGAAGTTCTTGCCTATAGGCATAAAGTTGCCTTGCAATTAGAGGAAATGGATACAGCTGGAGAAAAAATACAAGATTTAAATCAAACATTTGCTGAACATAGACAGGAATTTATCAAGATAGCATTAAAATTATCTGTTAAACGAAAACAGCTCGCCAAACTTTTAGAAAAGAAAGTAGAGGCGTATTTACAAGGGGCTGGAATGCCAAATGCCAAATTTGAAGTAATCATTACAAATAGAAAGCAAGAAGGCGGCCTGCCCATCTGTTTTAGCGGAGAAACTGATTCATATGCATTTGGACCTGAGGGTATAGATGAAGTAGAAATGTGTTTTTCTGCGAACAAAAACCAACCAACTTTGCCGCTAGGAAAAGTTGCCTCTGGGGGCGAGCTTTCAAGAATAATGCTGTCGATTTTTGTAACAGTTAATAGTACTGAAACCAAATCCACATTAGTTTTTGATGAAATAGACTCTGGTGTGGGCGGAAGGGCCGGAACGATACTGGGACAAAAACTCAAAGATTTATCAAGGAACCGTCAAGTAATATGTGTTACACATTTACCCCAGTTAGCAAGCTTCGCTAATAACCACTGGGCTGTTTTAAAAGAAGATTCTAATGGACAGGCCTCAGTATCTGCGCGACTGTTAAATGAACATGAGATAGTTAATGAGCTTGGCCTAATGATTGCATCAGGTGATAAAACCTCTGATATTGCAGCACGCGCAATGGTTGATCAAGCCAGAGCCCATTCATAAAAAAACGGAATACTAATGAGTTTAACGAGAATATAAATCGGAATTAATCCAAATTTAACAAAGCTTTAACCAAGCCGAACCAAGCTTATAGTAATTTTTGATTAATGTTGCTGCGATTAATCTCGTGTTAGTTGCTGAGAAACTTGAAAGCTTTTCAAAGAAACTATTTGAGAAGGTTAAATTTAAGGAGATATAAGAATGAGAAGGTTTGTATTGCCAGAGATGCTGCTTGCGGTCTTGATTGCTCTTTTTGCAATAGGCTGTTCCTCGGAAACCGAGGTGGCGGGAAAGGGCGAAGACGAAGGCTTATTAGGCTTAACCGGAATGATTGAAATTGATGGATCGTCCACAGTTTACCCCGTTACAGAAGCTGTAGCAGAAGAGTTCCGCAAGGAGTATCCGAAAGTACAAGTTAACGTAGGTGTGTCTGGCACAGGTGGAGGCTTTAAGCGCTTCGGCACAGGAGAAACAGATATTTCCAATGCATCACGTGAAATAAAACCTGAAGAATCTGCTATAGCCACAGAAAACAATGTCGAATTCCATGAATTACTGGTAGGCCTAGACGGCCTATCTGTTGTAGTTAACAAGGCTAATGACTGGGC
>MDTE01141720.1_pt1 | contig 36031 bp, 29 predicted proteins | sample 811231 | NCBI WGS metagenome assembly MDTE01 (sample SAMN05326651, study PRJNA326480) | marine metagenome | isolation source: seawater | place: Indian Ocean: Red Sea | collected 2010 | reverse complement strand
GGGTTGATTCCACCGTTGCAGCGGTTTTGATTCACCGTGCAATTGGTGACCGATTAACCTGCATCTTTGTTGATAACGGTTTGCTGCGCCTTGATGAAAGGCAACAGATCGAGGAGCGTTTTACGAATCAGATGCAGTTGCCGGTTGTGTATGAAGACGCGGCCGACAAATTTGTAGGTGCATTAGCAGGAATCACCGATCCGGAGCAGAAGCGGAAGTTGATTGGTAAAACTTTTATCGATGTTTTTGAAGAGTCTGCAAAGCGCATTGGTGAATTCGACTTCCTGGCACAGGGAACCCTCTATCCGGATGTGATTGAAAGTGTGTCTGTGGTTGGGCCCTCAGCGGCAATCAAAAGTCATCACAACGTTGGAGGATTGCCCGAACATCTCAGATTTACGCTTGTTGAACCGTTGAGGGCACTATTTAAGGATGAGGTGAGAAGACTTGGGTCAGAACTCGGCCTTGAAGATGAGTTTGTATGGCGACAGCCATTTCCTGGACCGGGACTTGCCGTTCGTATTCTTGGCGAGGTTACGAGCGATCGGCTCAACTTATTGAGACATGCGGACGCAATTGTTGGAGAGGAGATCAAGAGAGCGGGGCTTTACAGGGAAATATGGCAGTCTTTCGCAGTGCTGCTGCCAGTGCAAAGTGTAGGTGTTATGGGCGATGAACGGACGTATGAATACACTATCGCAGTTAGGGCCGTTGAAAGTCGGGATGGCATGACGGCAGATTGGGCGAGACTTCCCCATGAACTCTTGGGCTTACTTTCAAACCGGATCGTGAATGAGGTGCAAGGCATTAATCGCGTCGTTTATGACATTAGCTCAAAACCACCTTCCACAATTGAGTGGGAGTAACACCTCGAATGTTTGAGCGTCTGATAGATTGGTGTTTTGAAAACCCAAGATTGTTCTGGGCGATAGTTATTGTCGGCGCAATTGGTGATTCTATATTTCTCTACTGGTATTTCTAATTGTCATTAAAGAAGGTCGAAAGAAGAGCGTCTCGTGCACACTATGACGAGATTTACCCTAGTAACTACATAGTATGAATTTACCCCCTGCAAACCCTTATAAATTGGGTTTGAGTTATGTCGACTATTGAGTAGAAATAATGAGTGATTTCGTTCATTTGCATTTACATACGGAATATTCGTTATTAGACGGCGCCTGTCGGATCGGGGAGATGCTTGACCGTGTTGCCGAACTTAAGATGCCCGCTGTTGCGGTTACGGAGCATGGAAATCTTTTTTCTGCTGTCACCTTTCATGATGAAGCGCGGAAACGTGGAATCAAACCGCTTATTGGATGTGAGGTTTACGTTGCAAATGGGAGTCGCCTGGCCAGAAGTGGGACGCCCGGGGATACTCAGAATCACTTGGTTCTCTTGGCTGAGAACAAAGTCGGGTATCACAACCTGATCAAATTGGTGTCGTCTGGTTATACGGATGGGTTTTACTACAAACCCAGGATCGATAAAGAACTCCTTTCGCAACACGCAGAGGGCTTGATTGGACTCAGTAGTTGTTTGAAAGGCGAGGTGGCGACAAAAATCTGTCGAGATCAGGCTACAGAGGCAAGGGCGGCAGCTGCGACATTTGCGGACATCCTGGGGCGGGATAATTTTTTTCTGGAAATGCAATATCAAGGGATTGATGACCAGCAGGTCGTTAACAAGGGCTTGCAGCCGATTGCACGTGATCTTTCCCTGCCTTTGGTTTGCACAAATGATGTGCATTATCTGCGAGAGGACGATCATCACCCACACGATATTTTGCTGTGTATTGGTAGTGGGAAAACGGTGACGGATGCGAAGCGACTCCGTTACCATGGGGATCAATTCTTTCTCAAAACAGCAGAGGAAATGGCGGACGTATTTGGTGACCATCCAGAGGCACTTTCGAACACGATGGGCATCGCCGAGCGTTGCGATGTCGATCTCAGTGGGACTACGCATCACCTACCAAATTTTGATGTCCCAGAGCCATACCAACTAGACGAATATTTTGCCCACGTTACGCGCGAGGGGTTTGGCGAGCGCAGAGCGCGTTTGGAACTGCTGGCAGAAGCCGGGAATTTGAGACACAGCCTTGCAGCCTACGATGATCGTCTCGAATATGAGATCGAAATGATTCATCGCATGGGGTTCGCGGGATATTTCCTTATTGTGTGGGATTTTATTCGTTATGCGAGAGAGCATGGTATTCCGGTTGGCCCAGGGCGGGGATCTGCAGCCGGAAGCTTAGTCGCATATTGCCTAAGAATTACGGATGTCGACCCATTGGAGTACGAGCTTATCTTCGAGCGTTTTCTGAATCCTGAAAGAGTTTCTTTACCAGACATCGACATCGATTTTTGTGAAAGGCGTCGCGGCGAGGTAATCGAGTATGTAACGCGGAAATATGGACGTGAAAATGTTGCGCAAATTATTACGTTTGGCACCATGAAGGCTCGTGCTGTGGTTCGCGATGTTGGACGCTCATTGGGGATGTCGTATGCAGATGTGGATCGGGTGGCGAAACAGATTCCGAAAACGTTGGATATGACCTTAGACAAGGCGCTAGAAGAGAGCGGGCCACTGCGGGAATTAAAAGATTCCGACAGTAATGTCGATGAACTCTTCCGGGTTGCTAGACGGCTGGAAGGCGTCACAAGGCATGCTTCCGTTCATGCAGCGGGTGTGGTGATCGCACCCAAGCCGATCACCGAGTTTGCGCCGTTGTATCGGGATACCCGAAAGGATGCCATCACAACCCAATGGGCGATGAAGGAGATAGAACGTGTTGGTTTGCTGAAGATGGACTTTCTGGGGTTGAGCACGTTGACATTGCTGACGGATGCTGTGGCACATATCAAAGAGACAACAGGTGAGGAACTGTCACTGGACGCTTTAATATCGGATGACCCAAAAACGTACGAGCTGTTCAGTGAAGGTCGGACGCTCGGTGTGTTTCAATTCGAGAGTTCTGGCATGCGCGAAACGCTCAGAAAAGCGAGGCCTCAACGTTTCGACGACCTTATTGCGTTGAATGCGTTGTACCGGCCGGGGCCCTTAAATGGGGGAGTTGTTGACGACTTTATTGCTCGAAGGCACGGTAAAGTCGATATCGAGTACATCCTACCGCAGTTGGAGCCCATTTTGAATGAGACCTACGGTGTTATCGCTTATCAAGAGCAGGTCATGCGGATTGCGAGCGATCTTGGCGGATTTACGCTTGGCGAAGCTGATGTGCTTCGGAAGGCCATGGGAAAGAAAGACGCCGCCGTCATGGAGGCACAGCGAGAGAAGTTTATTGCCGGGGCAGAGAGTAACAAGCTTCCCAGCGCGAAAGCGAAGAAGATTTTTGACCTGATGGAGTATTTTGCAGGTTACGGTTTCAATAAAAGCCACTCAACGGCGTATGCGCTGGTCGCGTATCAGACGGGTTATCTGAAGGCTAATTACCCTGCCCATTTTATGGCGGCGTTACTGACAATAGAGAGCCAAAACACGGAGAAGCTATCGCAATACCTTGCCGAATGTCGCAGCCTTGACTTGCGTGTCCTACCGCCAGATGTGAATACGAGTGAACTTCGGTTTACCGTCGTTGATGACGGCATCAGATTTGGACTTGCCGGGGTAAAAAATGTTGGTGAGAGCGCCGTTCTTTCTATTATTGATGCCCGAAGAGAGCTGGGTACAATTCGTACGCTAAATCAGCTTTGCGAGGAAGTTGATCTGAGGCTCGTCAATAAGCGGGTACTTGAAAGCCTTGTTAAAGCCGGTGCGTTCGATTCCCTTCTGAATGGACAACAGGAACCAGAACTCGCTAAGGACTCTGGCGGAAAAATTCGTTTGGGGCGCTCGAAATTGCTTGCTGCGGTTGATATCGCGCTGGAATACGGCGGTCGACGGCAGCGGGATCGGGAACAGGGCCAGCATGCGTTATTTGGTGAATCGGAGGCGGTGCGCAGTGGCGATGATGATTCCATGTTGCCTTCGGTTCCGCCCCTGACAGAGGGCCAGCAACTCGCGTACGAGAAAGAAGCACTTGGTTTTTATCTGAGTGGTCATCCGGTTGACCGGTATCGAAAAGAACTCGAGGCGTCAGGCGTTCGGAGTATTGAATCTTTAACGCAGTCAGCGGCCAAGGTCTCCGTTGCCGGTATCGTGAGCCAGTATCGTCGGAGACAGACGAAGAAGGGTGCTGCGATGGCTGTGTTCACGGCGGAAGACCGAGCAGGAAGATTAGAGGTCGTCGTGTTTCCGGAGGCCTTTCGAAAGTACGGCAGGATACTTGAAGACGATCGTTTGCTTGTTATCACGGGCAAACTCGACAAGGATGAAGAAAGCGCACGACTTGTCGCCGATAAAGTGAAAGCGATCGATGACTTGCTTGGAGGAATGGGCCGGGTGCTGGCAATCCAGATTGCTGCACCGCCGGCAGAGAGGGCTGTCCTTGAGAGTCTGCTCGCGTTGTTTCAGAAGCACCCAGGCCAAACCCGCGTTCGGTTGCAAGTAGAACTCCGTAATCAAACACCGCCCGTCAAAGTAGAGGCGGCGGTTAGGGCAGCGCGGGTCCACGCCTCTGATCAAATGATTGAGGCTATTGAAACAATTTGCGGCAAGGGCGCCGTCACGTGGATTTAGGGCGCCGGCGTATTTGGGAAGAATGCAAAGTCGATGTTTCCGACGCTGGCGTAATTGCTCAGGCGCTGGATTTGGACGAACACATTAGTCGCATTGTGGTGCAGAGGGGCATCCGGACTCCCGAGCAGGCGCAAGAATTTTTTCAGCCAGAAGTCGACCAACTGCATGATCCATTTTTATTGCCTGACGCCGAGGCAACGATTGATCGTTTGTTGGCGGCGGCAAAGCAAGGTGAGCGCATCGCAATTCATGGAGACTACGACGTAGATGGCGTAACGGCTACGGTTTTGCTTACACGGCTACTCGCTCTTATTGGCGCTGATGTGATTCATTACATTCCGCATCGCCTGAATGATGGCTACGGATTGCAGATCAGTGGTATCGACCGGTTGTATCAGGCAGGTGCGAAAGTTATCGTAACAGTGGACTGCGGAATACGGAGTCTTAACGCTGCGGAGCGAGCTCGGGAGATCGGTGTCGATCTAGTTGTGACGGATCATCATGAGCCGGGTGAAATTCTTCCGTGTGCGCTAGGCGTGGTTAATCCTAGGCGAGAGGACTCAAGGTATCCGTACCGTGATCTATCGGGTGCAGGGATCGCTTTTAAGATTGCGCAGGGCATCTGTAAGAGGGTAGGACATTCTGAATGGGTGTTGGCGTTAATGAAAATTGCGGCGATCGGAACGGTAGCTGATGTTGTGCCGCTGCGAGGCGAAAATCGAATAATTGCGAAACTGGGGTTGGCGGCGCTAACGAAAGGACACCATACGACTGGATTGCAGGCGCTTTTAGACGTGTGTCAATTGAACGGGAGGAGTCTTAGTAGTGAGGACGTGGGTTTTCGTTTAGCCCCTCGGATTAATGCAGCGGGTCGGATGGCGTCGGCGGAGTTGGCCGCTGAGCTTTTGTTGTCAACAGAAAATACTTCGATGGGAACCTGCAAGGCACTTGCGGAACAGTTGGATCAATTGAATAACAGACGGCGGGAATTGGAACGTGAGTGGATGCAGTCAGTGTATGACTCACTAGAGGCCGTGCCGATGGCGAGGGAGAGACCTTGCCATATCGTATGGTCGACGGAATGGCACCGGGGTGTTATTGGAATTATGGCGTCACGACTGGTTGATCGGTTTAGTCGGCCCACGGTTGTGATCGCAGTCGAGGGTAATGAAGCCTACGGTTCAGGCAGAAGTATTCCAGGATTTGATCTGCTTTCGGCTCTCGAAGCTTGCAGCGATCTGCTGACGCAGTATGGGGGGCACCGGCAAGCGGTAGGGTTACGATTGCGAGTCGGCGACTTAGAAACCTTTCGTCGTCAGTTTGAGCAATACGTAGAAGAGAATTTGCTCGTGACGGATTGTACGCCAAGGTTGAAAGTTGACGGAGAAATCAACCTCGGGTCTATTACCAAAAAGTTTATCCGTGATTTGCAACGTCTAGAACCGTTCGGAGAAGGCAATGTACGGCCCGTATTCGTAGCATCCGATGTACGGGTAGTGGATGGTCCGCATGTGATGAAGGGGGAACATTTGCGGATGACGTTGGAGCAGCGCGGGAAACGGTTTCAAGCGATTGCATGGGGTGCGGCATCTGAAGTCGGTTGTTTTGAGTCAGCCCGGAGGAAAAGTCTGAAGGTTGCGTTTTCTGTGACCGAAAATACATTTAGGGATAGGAAAACGACCAGACTAACTATTGCTGACGCCAAAGAAGATGGGTAGAGTCAAGGATATGGATGTACCGACTGACCAGCTCCAAAGGTGGGGTTGGTCGTGATTCTGTGGCAACGGCCGGCTCGGATTGCACTTGGAACGTTTGCGGTTGCATTTGCCGTAATTGTGTCTTTTGGGGCGCGCGATCGAACACCAAGTGTAGTGGCTGAGACGGTCGCACGTACGGATAGAACGGCCATTATCGAGAGTCGAGAGGCGCAAATCGTACAACGAGAGAGGCGGTCAGATAATTTGAAGATTCAGGCTGATCGGCAGTTGGGATACGAGGATGGTTCGGTGAAGTTGCTCGGGAATGTTGCAATTGAATTCGGCGATGGGTTGTTGGTAGCGGCGGAAGAGGCAGTCTACGAGAATGGGGGCGATGTCGTTACGATTCCGGGACAGACGAGCTTCGGCCGTCCGAACATGAAAGCTACTGCAGGTGCAGCGCGATATGAGCGAAATGAGGATCTGTTGTATCTCGACCCCAACGCAGAAGTTGTCCTGACGGTGACCGACGAGGCTGACGCCGTTTCTGAGACATCAATTTCTGCTGAACGCGCATTGGTTGCACAGGCCGACGGCTATATGGAGTTCTTAGGTGGCGTAGAGATCTTGGGTGGATCGCAGTTAATGGGGGCGAATGAGATTCGTATGAACCTGGATCCCCTTAGTTCAGAGATTGAGTCGCTGGTGTTGACAGGAGACGCGCGGGTGACAGGGACTGAACGTATTGTTGGAACTTTAGAGGCGGTGACGGCAGAAGAAATTGGCGTGACATATTTGGAAAAGGCATTAGATGCGATTGCGCTCGAGGGTGATTCACGGCTCGCCTTATTTACAGATGGGAGTGTGGGGCAGTTGCGAGAAATGTCGGCGACCGATGTTCTAGTGGCGTATCAGGAGGGAAGCCTGAATACTATCGTTCTTGAGCGCGACGCCAACATCTCTTTGGTTGGTAAAGAGGATGGTCCGGGAACTGCGATCGCTGGTGAGCATATTGAAGTAGCGCTCGATTCCGGAGTTGGTGGATTTGAGCATATTTCTGCGAATGAGAATGTGGCTATACAGTTGCCGTCGTCAGGCGGAGGCCTACAGACTGCGTCCGCTGATTCTTTGGAAGTTCTGAGCGAGGATGGGGCAGATGGACTGGAAGCGAGGTTTAGTGGGGGCGTGGAATACTACGAAAGCGTCGCCGAGGAGACCGAAGTCGAAAAAGAGACTTTTCGGCGCATCGTTTCAGAGAATTTAACCGCACAGCTCGACCGTGAGCTGATCGGAATAGATGCCGCAACGTTCACCGGGGAAGTCGCGGTAGAGACAGCCGACCTGACAGGGTCAGCCGAGCAGGTGGTTTACGATGTGGCTACCGATCAAGTTGATTTTAGTGGGACCGATGAGCAGGGACAGGGGCCACTGGTAAACGATACCCGCGGTGCGCTATTGGCAACGGCGATCAATGTTCAGTTAAACGGACCAGACGTAAAAGCAACCGGCTCTGTATCAAGCGTGCTTTCATCGGGCCCAAGTGAACCTGATGCTAGTAGCGGTAACAAAAGACCCAGCCTACTAAGTGGGGACGCACCAATTTATGTGAACTCTAGCGAATTTTCTTACAGCGCGGCTACGGCTACGGCTACGTACACGGGAGCAGCGAGGCTATGGCAAGATTTGACGGAATTTCGCGGAAATTCGCTCGTGCTACATGAATCAACTGGAGATGTTACGGCGAATGGAGCCGTCGAAACGCAAATGCCGTTGGTTCAGAATATCGAGGGAAACGATGAGCCAATTGAATCCGTGGCTACCGGTCGCGCGGGATCGTTCGAATATATCGATAGTACGCGGACAGTTACATATGCGAGTGCGGCAACATTTGTGACCGAAGCGATCGACCTGTCGGCTGGAACGATAACCTTGTCGTTGGAGCAGGACGGGCGATCGTTAGGGCGTATCTTGGCGACGGGCGAGGTGAAATTGGCATTAGAGGGTCGGCAGATGTCTGGCGAAACTATGACTTATTATGAGTCCGATGGACGGTACGAAATGACGGGGGACCCCGTCCGGATAGTAGAAGAGTTAACAGTTGCAGTCGAGGAATCAGATCCAGATTCAGTGGAATGCCGTGAGACTACAGGTCGAGCACTGACGTTTTATGTGACGAGTCAGGCGCTAACTGTTGATGCCCAGTCCGAAGTGAGAACAACGTCAATGAATCAGCCGTGCCCAGCGGTGCCTTGACCGGATCGTGGAAATGTCTACCCTGAAAACCGAGGACCTAACGAAGTCGTATGGTGGTCGCACTGTTGTTAAAAAAGTAAATATTAGTGTTGACCAAGGGGAAGTGGTTGGTTTACTGGGTCCGAACGGCGCCGGAAAGACCACGACCTTTTATATGGTGGTTGGATTGACAGCGCCGGACTCTGGACGAGTCCTCCTCGATGGCAAAGAGTTGACGGAGGACCCCATGTACGTCAGGGCCCGGCAGGGAATTGCTTACCTTCCGCAGGAACCATCCGTATTCCGTGGCCTTACGGTTGAGCAAAATATTCTGGCGATTTTAGAAACCGTTAAAATTAGGCGCGAGCAGCGAAGACAACGTTTGGAGGAATTGTTAGCAGAGCTAAATCTGACCCCAATCGCCCAATCGATGGCCCATTCTCTGTCTGGGGGGGAACGACGACGCGTAGAAATTACCCGTGCATTGGTCATGTCACCAACGTTTATTCTATTGGACGAGCCTTTCGCTGGTATCGACCCCATCGCGGTTACGGATATTCAAGAGATTATCTTTCACCTGAAGCAACGTGGGATTGGCGTTCTAATCACTGATCATAACGTGAGGGAAACGCTAAAAATTACTGACCGAGCCTATATCGTCCATGATGGAGTAATCTTCAAGAGCGGAACGCCGTCCGAATTAGCGGATGACGAAGCAGTAAAAGAAATCTATTTGGGAGCCGACTTTCGACTCGACTGACTCCGACGAAGCGCTAGACGTGACGCCTTATGGCTGTTACTCCGAAACTGTTACCGACCGTTAAGGCGGGGCTTACCCTCACTCCGCAGCTACAACAAACGATTGCTCTAATTCAGAAGAGTAACGCTGAGTTAGTCGATCTAGTCCGACAGGAAATCAACGAAAACCCAGCCCTTGAAGAAAATATTGGGCCAGACCCGGACGCTCAGATGGCCGCAGTGGAGGATGATGCAGCGCGCGGAATGAGTTCCGACTCAGAGAACTCCCAGGATGACTGGGGCCCGGACGATTGGGAACGGTTCCGAGAATATCTACAGACCTCTTCAGGAGTGCGGGGGGCAACGGAAATTGGCCGCGCTGCACCAATTGACAATATCTTGGTAAATCAAGAGACACTAGCGAGTCATTTGATTATGCAGATTGGCGAACGGCTTAACAGCGAAAAGGATATTCGAATCTGTGAAGCGATCATTGGTAATCTGAACGACTCGGGGTATTTGGACGCAACGCTAGAGGAGATAAAGGAACTAGGAGACGGCGATTGGTCGTTAGCTGACATAGAAAACGGATTAATGCACATTCAGACACTCGATCCAAAGGGTGTCGGGGCTAGAGACGAAAGAGAATGTTTGCTCCTTCAGATTGGCGGTGAACAAAATATATGCGAACTTGTAGAAATACTTGTTCGGGAGCATTATGAGTCTTGTGAAACTATGCAGAGTGACGACTTGGCTCGAAAACTGGGTGTGGTTGTCGAGAAGGTCCAGTCTGCGATCGAGTTTATCGGGAGTTTGGACAAGGCTCCCGGATTGTCCTGGGTGGCGCCTGCGCCTGAGTATTTAATTCCTGATGTAAAAGTAATTGAGGAGGAGGGTGATTACAGGGTTGAGTTCATAGATCAAAATATTCCGCGTGTGATTGTAAATAGGAATTTCATGCCGATCTCTGAGAAAGCCGATGATGAGAAATTTAGAAAAGAGAAACTAGAGAGCGCAAGGAATTTGATGAAAGCGATCGACCAGCGAAAAAAGACGATCATGAAGGTAACCGACAGTATCGTGCAGTATCAAAAAGAGTTTATGGACGTAGGCCCCCACGCGTTGCGTCCGTTAGTTCTTCGAGAAATTGCGGATGAGATAGGCATGCACGAGTCGACAGTAAGTCGAGTGGTACATAACAAGGCCATTGATACGCCTCATGGCGTATTTGAGTTGAAAATGTTTTTTCCTACAAAGATCCCTTGTCGAAACGGAGACGACGTGTCGTCGGTAGTCGTCAAATTTAGGATAAGGGACATTATTCAGAATGAAGACCGCAGGAAACCATTGAGCGACTCCAAGATTCATGCGTTTTTGCAGGAGGACGGCTACATTTTGGCGAGGCGCACAGTCGCTAAGTATCGAGAAGAGTTACGGTTGCCGATGGCGAGTCAAAGAAGAGTTGTGAGTTAGTGACTAAGGGGCGTTTGCTGGGAGCATCTGCGAGATTCGTTATCCTCACAGGACTGTCTGGCGCGGGTAAATCACAGGCGATTAGAGCATTGGAGGATCTCGGATATTTTTGTGTTGATAATCTCCCGGTGTTTTTTTTGAAGGCCTTTGCCCAGGGATTAGAATTTGGCGAGGCCTCGAATCAGCTAGCGGCCGTGGTTGTTGATGTAAGAGACCGAAGTTTTTTGAAAGAGTTTCCTACGGTATTGAATGATTTGAGAGGTCGTACTTCACTTGGTACAAAAGTGATCTTTCTTGAAGCGACAGACGAAGCGCTTGTTCAACGTTTTTCAGAGACGAGACGGCCTCATCCCTTAGCGCCAGATCGGTCGTTTATTGAGGGCATAACCGAGGAGCGTAAACGGTTAAGTGGAATTCGAGAACTTGCCGATCAGGTATTTGATACGTCGAAATTGACCGTTCACGAATTGCGAAAGACATTTATGGGCCTCTCGGGTGAACACGCCTCAGCGGACTTGGTAGTTACGGTGTTGAGCTTTGGTTATAAATTTGGCATCCCACTTGAGGTCGATGTTATGTTCGATGTCCGTTTTCTCGCAAATCCGCACTTTGAACCAGCATTGCGCAAACTCAGCGGCAAGGATTTGGCAGTTCAGAGCTATTTACAGGCCTTGAGGCCGACCGAAAGTTTTTGTAACAAGACGGTTGATTTATTGCATTTTTTGATCCCGCAATATCAGGCGGAAGGAAAAAGGTATTTGACTGTCGGCATCGGTTGTACGGGTGGGCGGCATCGATCGGTCTATATCGCGGAGAGGTTAGCTGCTGAGATGTCTCTGAATACTGGTGCCGGTCTGCACGTTTATCATCGCGATTTAGGTAAAACATAGATAACGATATGGGAGTGTTAGGTGGTGGAAGTAAGTCGGATTGAGAAGCCGTGGGGCTATGAGCTACATTGGGCGAAGACTGAGCATTATGTGGGTAAGATAATTCATGTAACGGCAGGTCACGCACTGAGTTTGCAGTACCACAACCGTAAGGAAGAGACATTATTGCTGTGGACGGGTCGACTGAAATTTGAATTACGTGATGGCGATGACATTAGGATCTGGGAAATGGAGCCTGGTGAAAGTGTCCATGTCCGGCCAAAGATGGTTCACCGTATGACGGCGATAGAAGATTCGGACATAATTGAAGTGTCAACGACCGAGTTAGACGATGTGGTGCGCCTCGAAGATCTCTATGGCCGCGAGGGTACGTCGGTCCCTTAACGCTAAAACGGGATATCGTCGTCCGTAAGTTCTTGCGGAGGAGCGCTTTCCGATGGCATTCCGGGCTGATCCTGGTAAGAGGTAGCAGTCTCTGTGTTGTCTGCTGTCTGCCGCTTACCGCCCCCAACGAACTCCACCTTGTCAACTCTAACCTCAGTGGTGGAACGCTTGCTACCGTCTTTCGCTTCCCATTGCCGAGTCTGGAGTTGGCCTTCGACGTAAATTTGAGTTCCTTTTAGCAGGTAGTCTTTGAGGCCCTCCGCACGCCGGCCCCAGATAACTAAGCGATGCCACTCCGTTTTTTCTTTGCGCTCCCCGGTATTTTTATCCTTCCAGGTCTCGCTGGTCGCCATAGTGCAATTACCGACCGCGTCGCCATTCGGTGTGTATCGCAAGTCGATGTCTTGGCCGAGTCGACCGAGTAAGAGAACCTTATTCACACTTCCCATTGAGTAATATTTCTCCTGTAGTGAGTGGCTATCGTCTCATTGTTCGCCAAGTCTGTCGAGAGCCTGTTGTGCAAGGGTAGCCATCATGTGCTCAGGATAATTATTGACTACTAACTCAAACGCTGTCCGGGCGCGCTCGGATTCACCGAGGCGATCTAATGCAAGCCCACGCTTGTAAGACGCTTCCGGTACGATATCGCCATCGGGGTAATTCAGTAGCACTTGTTCGAAAGCAATTATTGATTCTTCGAAATTACCTTCTGCATAGTGAGTCTGTCCGATGTAAAACGAAGCGTCGTCAGTGAGCTCTGAGCGAGGGAATGTCTTTATGTAGGCTTCGAAGCCCTGAATCGCCAGGGTCCATTGCCCATTCGTATAGTCAGCCCAGGCCGTATCGTACATACGCTGAGGAGACACACCAGCAGCAATAGTTGACGGTTCAATCTGAACCGGAGGCACGGCGTCGGCTGCGGAGATCGGTGCAGGTGTCGTTGGGTTTTCCATCGGTAGCCCTGTTTCCGGGTCAATGAGAAGTGGGGCTACAGGTGGCGGAGGTGTTCGCGGGATAGAAATGCGTAACGCTTCAACTTCCTGAGACATTGATGAAAGTCGCACATTTGTTTCGTCCAATTTCTCTCGTAAGACCCTCACACCGGTCGCCATGTTATCTGTCGAGAGTCTTTGATCGGCGAAAGAGCGCTTCAGGTCAGCATCTTGCGTGTCTAGGCGAACGGAAAGTGTGGAAAGCGTGCCCTCCAACGCAGCGATAAGATGATGCAACTGCAATGTTTGTTCCTGCAACATCCTAATATCTGCCATTAACTGTTCGTGTTCGCGATCAGCGGCATAGACCGGGGAGAAGTTGCTGATAATAAGAGCGAGACAAATTAAGTGTTTATGCGTCATTTAGAGCCTCTCAGCTAGTCGTCATTACTGTAACTCAATTTACTCAGTTTCACGTAGTTGTTCGCTATCTCTGCGTGATGACAAAATGAGCTCTCCGGTTTGTAGCGTGCGCTTCGTCCGTGTCGGCCGGATTGAAAGGGAACTCTTTTCCATAACTGACGGTTCGAACACGGGCCGGATTTAGTCCTAGGTCGACAAGGTGTTCTCGCACAACGAGCGCTCGTCGTTCACCTAACGCGAGGTTATATTCTGGTGTTCCGCGTTGGTCACAATGTCCCTCAATGGTGATGACCCATGTTGGATTTGTTCTGAGAGTATCAAGGTTGCTCTGAATAATTTGTCGGGCTGAGTCATCAAGTTCACTGCTGTCATATTGAAAAAAAATAGGATCGAGTGGTGCGTCACGGTTAATCTCTTCCAAAGTCCGCATTGACAGTTCATCCTCCGGGACAACAGGAGGCGCTGGCTCGACTGGAATAGGTGGTGGGCTAGGCGGACGTGGCGTCTCTGTTTCTGATGGCGGTGGAGCAGTAGGTGGTTCCGGTTCGACGGGTGGAGGTGTTCGGACGCACGCTTGGCCTAGAACAGCAACAGATGCCAGTACGACGAATAATGTTGTTCGTAATTCAGTAGAAATCTCTCGTTCTTTACTTTGATTCACGTATAACCTCACTATCGTGACCAACTAGGCATCTCGTTGTTGCCAGTGTTTGTTAATCGTTTTAATCCGCGTCCGTCGCGGCCTATCAAATAGATTTGCTTTTCACCATTACCGCGACTTGACGAGAAAGCTAGGTGTCTTCCGTTGGGCGAATAACTGGGGCTTTCATTGCTGCCCTGACCAAACGTGAGTTGCCGCACTTCGTTTGTAGCAAGGTCGACGACCTTGATGTCGAACCCCGGTCCTGTCCTCGAGGCGTATGCAATTTCATTGTACGGTGCTGGTGACCATGTAGGTCGGTCGCAATAGGATTCAAACGTAATTCGGCGTAAGCCGGTACCGTCAATGTCAACGACGTAGACTTGTGGCGAACCGCTTCTGTCTGATGTAAAAGCAATTTGATGGCCTAGCGGCGACCAGGTCGGACTAGTGTCGATGCCGGGGTGGTTAGTTAACCGTCGAGTACCCGTTCCGTCGACGTTCATAATGTAAATTTCGATGTTTCCATCTCGATTGGAATTGAACGCTAGTTGTGTGCCATCGGGAGAGTACGAGGGCAGCCAATTGTGCACCCTTTCGCTGCCACCTGCTGGCGTCTCCATCCGACCTTCGTAGATGTGAGAAACCACGACATCGGGAAATCCAGTTCGATAAGAAGTGTACGCAAGAGACCGACCAGCTGGCCCAAGATTTGGTGTTACGTTCAGTGTGCGAGTTACGGTCACGCGACGGACGTTAGCCCCGTCATAATCGGAAAGATAAACTTCTTTTGTCTGTCGATCAGGTACTAGACCCAGGGCAGACTGGCTGTCTCTGTCGGAAATGAAAGACAGATGTGTTCTAGCGATACCATTAAGGCCTGTTTGATGCCGATGAATTTCATCAGCTAACTGATGGGCGTAAAGCCTGACGTTGTCCACGGCTCCTGAGTATTCGACGCCAAAGGCGGACTCCAGTGTTCTAATGTTAAATAGTCGCGCTTGGACACGCAGCTCATTTTCAGAAATACGGCTAACCGAGCAGCTAACAACTCCGTCCGCACTGAGTTCCCTCCAGGCATCAAAGGGGAGATCTGTCAGAGTGCGAGCGGCTGGTATCGTAGACGCTGTATCGCGGGCGATCATCAAAAATTCTCGTTCGAACGCAAGGTCAGCCCAGAGCACGTCGGCGATAGTGGTTGCTGCCTCTTGGGTATATGAATCGCTGGTTAGTGCGAGGCAATTTGGTACTGCGAAGCGTGGTTGGGCTCCAATTCTGTCTCCGATAACAAGATCGAGCTCGGACCGTTGTCGTTGGGAAGTGCTGGATAGCGCTTGACCTTCGACCGTGAGATTGGCGAAGCCGAGTACGAGAGTTAGAGTTAGCAGATAGTAGATAGCTTTGAGCGGACTAAGTAATCGCATTATTGTCTGTATTCAAATGTAAGCCGCACGGTTAAATTAGTTCCAGAAAAAGCAGAGGGCAATGGTTGGATGGCCCGAGTTAAAATGACGGCGCGCTGAGCACTGAGGTCAAGTGCTACTTGGCCGCTTCCTTGGTGCAATCCAACGTCGCTAATGGAACCATCTCGTTGGATCGTAAAGCGAACGATTGAGATGCCAGGTACGCGTTGATTGTTATCCCATCGGCGTCGAATAAGTTCGAGCATTGTTGCTAGATAATCAGGGCAACAAAAATCTCCGACGTCGAGTTCGGTGCCAGTTCCCCCAAGTCCGCCTGCGGAGAGACCTATGCCCATGCCCTGAACGCCTGTCTCGGCCATTGCTCTGCCTTCACGTAGCTCAGAGCCACGTGTGGGTGTTCGCCCCCTTGCTTCGTCTGGCGTGGTGTCTACTGCTGTGTCCGGTTCAGGTCGTGTGCGTGTTTCCTCGGCAGGAATAGGAAGAATCATCTCGGGGGGTGTGGGCGTCGGTGGTTGAATCCACTGTGGTCTACGAGCCTCCTCCAAGGGAATAACCTCTTGTATCGGCCGAGACCCAAGAGGAGTGAGACCGCCCTCGCCAGGTCCTTCCGGTCCACCGAGACGTAATGTCATGACGTCTAAGTCTGAGTCGTTAGCTTCACCAGAAAGCCAACTGTCAGGGGAAAACAGCAGGGCAGAAATTATTAAGACGTGGATCACAAGGGACACAGTCAGGGGTTGTCGTAAGCCACTAGGCGCCGCAGTGCGATCAGATAGATGCTGATTGGTCGATAATTGCATTTCGAGCCAGTATTAACGAATTGGCGGCATATCAAGAACAAGGCCCACTTCCTGTACGCCGCCATCTTTTAACAGATCCATTACCGTGACAAGTTCGCCGTAAGTGATCTCTTGGTCACCTCTAAGGAATACGGTTTTTTCCGTCCGTTCTGTCATCTCTAGCCTGAGACGCTCTGCTAGTAAATCAATGGAAATTTCATCATCTCCAACCTGGACGATACTGTCACTACGATAAGCAAGAGGCACAGTAACGTAGAGTCTTTCCTCGGCAAGTTGCTCAGCCCGGCGTGCTTCTGGAAGGTTGACGTCGAGGCCACTTTGCATCATCGGTGCTGTGACCATAAAAATGACCAACATGACCAGCATGACATCAACTAGCGGAACTACGTTAATTTCAGAGAGTGACGTCATAGTTCGGCGTCCTCTTCCATGTCGCGTGGTGTGGCTACCGGATGTCGGAGTGGCTGATGGCATCGTCTAAAAGTTTTGATTACGATTGGTTTAGTCTGCAAAGTTTCGTTCGGCGATGTTCAAAAATTCAAGAGAAAAATCATCGATCGAGGACGCTGCGAGTTTTACCTTATGGGTCAAGTGGTTATAAAAATATGCGGCTGGGATAGCTGCGAATAATCCGGCTGCGGTAGCGATCAATGCTTCCGCGATGCCAGGCGCAACGACAGCCAGGTTGGTCGAACCTGTTTCCCCAATACTTTGGAATGAAATAATAATTCCGACCACGGTTCCAAATAAACCAATAAAAGGAGAGACGCTTGCCGTTGTCGCCAACAACTGAACGTAGCGTTCAAGTCGGTTTACCTCGACGTTCGAAGCTCTCATAAGAGAACGATCCAACGCCTCGAAGCTCCGAAGTGATGGGCGCGAGGTAGCGGCGTCGGTGCCTGCATCAGGGGGGGAAGGGGAATCGCTTTGTCTGAGTTGTGCGTTTAGCTCGATGTATCCGGCCTGAAATACACCGACAAGCGGACTGGCTGAGAGTGATTTGCAGACGGTGTGAACCTCTGAGAATTTACTGCTTTTACGGAAAATTTCTATGAATCTTTTCGTGTCAGTTTCGACCCTTTTGAACTCCCGTAACTTGTGAGCAATGATTGCCCAGCTTGCGACAGAGAACAGGAGTAAGAGCAACAGTACTCCTTGGCTGATAAGCGATGAACGCGCGATCAATTCGAAGATGCCACCCCCCAGGCCATTTGCAGTTTCTGGGAGTTCTTCAGATTGAAGTACTAATGCGATTACAAAACGTTCAAACAAGTAAATTTCTCCAATAATAATGAAGGGCGGCGGACGTGTCCTTCTGGCGTTGAAATGTGCCGCGGAGATCTGAATGGGATTTGTGAAGACCTTCCATATTTTTCATTCGCTACGGGCACCTTTATCCAAGGAGACCGGTTGACATTCTGTGTAAGCAATGTTTCCTGGTCGCCGAATTATTCAAAGACAACGGCGCGCCGCCGGGAAGGCGCAATTCAAGGGAGGTTAGCATGAGCCCTAAATCGTGTCAAATGTATGATAGCATTGAACTTCTTTCTCTAGAAGCCACGCCAAAAGCACGTTTTTATTCGTTGGTTTTGGTGTCGTCTTATTTGTCCTAATGATTCGTTTCTTGAGCATACGTGACCTTGCGGTGGTCGACAGAATTGAAGTTGAGTTTTTGGATGGCTTCAATGTTTTGACAGGAGAGACAGGTGCGGGGAAGTCCATCATCGTTGGCGCTCTCGGACTTCTGATCGGAGGTCGAGCGACTAGCGATCTTGTTCGGACCGGCTGTGAGAGAGCCGTTATTCAGGGAACCTTTGAGAACGCTGATGGGGATGAATGCATTGTTAGACGAGAAATATCGGTGCAAGGGCGCAGCCGAATCTTTATCGACGACGCACTTTCCACTGTAGGAAGGCTCAAAGAGTTAGGCAAATCACTGGTCGACATTCATGGACAACATGAGCATCAGGAATTACTCGATCCAAAGAATCACATACGTTTCTTGGATGCGTTTGCGGGCCATGCCGATTTGTTGTTGGACGTTTCATCGCGGTATCGGAAATGGCGGAAATTAGAGACAGAGCTCCACGCGGAAATGGAGAATGTAAAGTCGGTGTCTGAGAATCTGTCGCTGCTGGAGTTTGAGTTGGCTGAGATTGACAGCGTCTCACCGGTCGATGGAGAAGACGAGAAGCTTTCGATTGAAAGGACGCGTTTGGCTAACGCCGAGCGCCTAGTAGGTCTTGCCTCACGCGCTTATCAGGAACTTTACGAGTCGGATTCCTCAGTGATGTCCTCACTTGGAACTATTTGGAGGGATATGGACGAGTTGGAAACGACCGACAAATCTTTCCCAAGAGTAGCGAATAGTCGGGAGATGATTTTGACGGGGTTGTCGGAGATTGCCGACGAGCTACGGACCTATTCTTTGAGTGTAGAAACGTCACCGGAGAGATTGGCGTTGGTCGAGGAGAGGTTGTCTTTACTTGAAGGTCTTAAGCGAAAGTATGGCGGAAGTCTCGTTGAGGTGATTGAGCGTCGCAATGAGATCGAAGCGCAGTTAGATAGTGCTACTGGAGTCGAGAAGGAAATTGGCCGACTTGTCGATATGACGAAAAACGCGAAACAGCTTTATATTTCTGCGGGCAAGGAACTGACGGATCGCCGCTTGGAGGCCGCGTCTAAATTGAAGCGGGAATTTGAAGACGAGATAGCACACCTTGCGATAGCCAGTTGCGTTTTCCATGCAGAAATTTCGGAACGTTTATCCGAGGAAGATTGGCGGGAATCCGGACGCGATGATGTCGAATTCTACTTCTCCGCGAATCAGGGCGAGACGCCAAAGTCACTAGTCAGAACGGCGTCTGGCGGCGAGTTGTCTCGCGTGATGCTGGCACTAAAGACTTTAGGCGCGACAGACGCTGCGCGGAAGACTTTGGTTTTTGATGAAGTGGATGCTGGTGTTGGTGGGGAAGCCGCCGATCGAATTGGTCGACGTTTGGAGAAATTGGGGAGCGCTTTTCAGGTTCTTTCGGTGACGCATGCGCCGCAAGTGGCCGTATATGGCGATGAGCATTTCAGCGTACGCAAACGGTTGATTTCTGGTAGGTCGGTTACGTCGATTGAGAGGCTCGGTTCCGACAAAGAGCGCGCGATTGAACTCTCGAGGCTAATGACCGGGGGAGTCGAAGCTATAGGTGTAGATTCTGCGATGGCCTTGTTGGCCGAAAGGCGAAAGCGAAAGGCGAAAGCGAAAGGCGAAAGTCATAGGGATGGCGAAGAAATATCTGGTTGAAACATTCGGGTGCCAGATGAATGTTCATGACAGTGAGCGGCTATCCGGTCTCCTTGAGCAGACAGGGTACGAACCTGCGTACGATCTTGACGGGACGGATCTTCTTGTCATTAACACTTGCAGTGTGCGAGAGCGGGCCGCGGAAAAGCTGTTCGCTAGGCTTGACCGGTATAAGAATAAAAACCTGGATTCACGTCCGACGATTGCGGTGACAGGGTGCGTTGCACAGCAGGAAGGAGAACAGATATTGACGCGCGCGCCAGTGGTGGATGTAATTATTGGCACGCAAGCGCTAGAACAACTTCCCATTGCGATCGAAACTGCCGAGAACACTGGTTCGTCCTATGTAGACACTAATCCGTATGACAACGTTTCATTCCCCCTGGGTATCGCGAAACGCGAGGAGAGCGTGAAAGCCTACATCACCATAATTGAGGGCTGTAATGATTTTTGCTCTTTTTGCGTCGTTCCTTATACGCGCGGGAGAGAGAGAATGCGCCCTGCGGGTGAGATTTTAGAGGAAGCGGAGCGTCTAGCTGAGACCGGTCGGCGAGAGATTCACCTGTTGGGGCAGATCGTTAATCACTACCAGGCGCCGGATATTAAAGAGTGTGATTTTGCGAACCTGCTGCAGCGGTTACAGGACGTTTCGGGGATTGAACGGATCCGATTTGCGAGCCCGCACCCAAGGCATGTAACCAGTCGAATGATAGGGGCGGTCGCGGAACTACCTAAGGTATGCAAACATCTTCACCTGCCGGTCCAGTCTGGTTCAACACGTGTGCTATCACTAATGCGTCGCCGGCACACTCGCGAGAGATACCTTGCATTGATTGATGATGTGAGAGAACGGGTTCCCGGGATAAGTCTTTCAACGGATGTGATCGTGGGGTTTCCTGGTGAGACGGTCGACGATTTTGATGACACGCTGAGTCTTGTCAACGAAGTCCGTTATCACAGTATCTTTTCTTTTAAATATTCAGAGAGGCCTCAAACGCTGGCTAGTCAGCGACTAAGTGAGACAGTAACTGAGACTGAAAAATCAAGACGGCTTACGGAATTACAGTCGCTCCAGAAGAGTATGCAGTCATCCTTGCACCAAAAGATGGTTGGGGAAGTCTATGAGGTTCTTGTGGAGTCGAAAAGTCGTCGAAGAGACGGGGAGTTTTGCGGCCGCACAAGTGGCAATGTTATCGTGAACTTTCCATCGACTGGACGTTGTCTTGGCTCACTTATAAATGTTCAAATTATGCGCGCTGGTCCCAATAGTGTCTGGGGCAAGCAGGTAACTGTCTAGGTATCGAAGTGTTATTTTTGGAGCGCTTGCAATGCAAATAGAGATGACGATTAAAGGGTTGATGGTGGACCCGGTTACGAACATGCCTATCGTTGTACTCAGAGACAAGACCGAAGAGCACTCGCTGCCAATATGGGTAGGCGTATTTGAGGCGAACGCCATTGCTCTACAGATAGAAAACGTGACGGCTCAAAGGCCGATGACTCACGACTTACTGCGAGACATCATTTCAAACTTTAAAGGGACAGTGGAGAAGGTTGTTATTAGTGGTCTGAGTGAAAGTACTTTCTTGGCTTTCATCTGCATACGAATAGGCGAGCAGGTTTCTGTAATAGACTCGAGACCAAGTGATGCGATTGCTTTAGCTCTTCGTGTTGGTGCGCCGATCTTTGCGGAGGAGTCTGTGCTGCTTGAAGCCAAGAAGGCAGAGCTAAACCCAGACAAGGGCGACTCTGAGCGCTTGTCGAAGTGGTTGGAGAATTTAGATCCAGATGAGCTGGGCAAATATAAGATGTAGTGTTTGTCGGCCGGCCGACAAACAAGCTAAGCCCTTATTTTAAAATACCTTATGCGATGATCAGCTTGACTGGTTTTGTTGTATCTGTCCAGTAGATCTTTTGAATTCTTGACACGCTTTGATCGCGTTCCTACAATACGGCCATTCCTCATGGCTGTTGTTAACGCAAGTTTTTTCTTGAAACTTTTGGCCTCGCGAAATTTTTTTCATGATTGTTGCGATCGCTAACCAAAAGGGTGGCGTAGGGAAAACGACTACGGCCATTAATCTCGCGGCAGCCTTGGCGCTTCGCGGGAAGTCGACACTACTGATTGACCTAGACCCGCAGGGTAACAGCACCTTATCTTTTATTGATAGGAAGGATATCAACCGGACGATCTACGATGCGATAGTCGACTCTTCGTGTTCGATGTCTGACGTCATTAGACCTGCAGCGCAAGAACATCTTTCGGTTGCGCCGGCTCGCATCGCCTTGGCGAAATTGGAGTCGAGGTTGGTCGGAGAGATTGACGCGCACTTTCGTTTAAAGGATCGCCTGAGTTCTTTAAAGAGAGAATTCCCAAACATTGTAATTGATTGTCCTCCCACACTTGGGTTGTTGACGGTTAATGCTTTGGTAGCCGCGACTCATCTATTGATTCCAATACAAGCGTCTTATTTCGCGCTTGAAGGTACTGATGATCTTCTTGAAACAATTGAGAAAGTTCGCGGCCGAGCGAACCCTAATCTTCGGATCCTTGGTGTATTGATTACCATGATGGATAAGCGGACATCGATAGCTCGAGATATACGGAAACAGATAAGGAAGGTGTTCGGTCAGAAGGTTTTCCGCACGGTTATTTCTAAGAATGTGCGCCTTGAGGAGAGTCCGGCTTACCGGGAGTCGATATTTAGTTTTGCTCCCGATTCACGCGGTGCTGCTGATTATTACAGTTTGTGCGAGGAGGTAATGGATCGTGCCTAGACGGGGTCTTCCGCAGAATATGGAAATGCGGCACGACGAGCATTACGTCGAAACGCTTGCCGCTTCGTCTGGTGCTCCGGTCGGCCGATTGATCTCTATTGAACAGGTTGATCCGAATCCGGACCAACCACGTCAGGTGATGGGCGATTTATCGGAATTGATGGCGTCGATTGCGGAAAAGGGGGTCATTGAGCCATTGATCGTTCGGCAGCAAGGCGCGAGATTTCAAATCATAGCAGGCGAACGTCGTTATCAGGCGTCCGTTCGCGTTGGTTTGACAGAGGTGCCGGTCATTATCAGGGATGTTGATGACTCAGAGGTGATCGAGTTGGCGCTTATCGAGAATATTCAGAGAAAGGAACTGAGCGCATTTGAAGAATCAGAGGCGCTGTTCATGCTGGCTGACCGGTACAGCCATACTCACGAGCAATTGGCTCGCCGTCTTGGAAAGTCCAGGACTTCGATAACGGAATCTTTGAACCTACAGGCAATGCCTGAAAAGGTGAAGTCTCTTTGCCGACTTGCTGACATAACGTCAAAGTCCCTTCTTCTTGAGATCATTCGGCAGGGCGATGAGGGAAAGATGGTCGCTTTCGTTGAGAAGTTGACCAGGAGTGGTGGTGTCACGCGGGCAAAGGCAAGGCAGGCGTCAGCTGTCAGCAAGGGGCGCGGCGGGAAGGCAAAGCCGTTTGTTTATACGTTCAGACCTCCAAGCAAGAGCTACAACATGCGGCTTACGTTCCGAAAATCAAGGGTTTCCCAGGAAGAACTTATAGAAACTCTCGAGGAAATGCTGAAAGAAGTAAAAGCCAGCGGCGGATGAGCTTGTTAGAATTAAAGGGTCACATAACATATGTTATCAGACCCAACGTTAGGCGTGATAGTGTCGCCCCTCTTAATCGCAGGTCTGCTGCAAGATTCGACGGGGGTATCCCTCCTCATAATTTACCCGAGTGTTAAAACCGTGGTTCTCGAATTGTTTGTTCGAATTTTCTTTAACTGGGATTATTCTGCTGACGAGATTTCGCCGATAATTAGTAAAGAGTTTTAACGTGAGTCTTATACATCGATACATTATTCGTGAAGTCATACCTCCGTTCGGACTTAGCCTGGTTGTACTCACCTTTCTTCTGATGTTGCCGCCCATTATGGAGGTGGCTGAGGATTTAATCGCCAAAGGCGTGGACGGATTTACGATTGTTCGAATGATGTTGACGCTCCTGCCTCAGGGACTTGGTGTAACGATACCGATGGCGTTACTGGTCGGTATATTGATGGGAATGGGACGCCTTTCAGGCGACCGTGAGACTGTCGCGATGCAAGCCTGCGGGATCAGCATCAAACGGATGCTCGCGCCAGTTATGGCATTTGCTGCAGTGGGAGCAGCTGTTACCTGCTACATATTGGTTGTTTCGTTACCGGATGCGAATCAGGCATTTCGAGAACTCAGTTACACGACCATCGCTAATCGTGCCGAAGGCGAAGTAAGGCCGAGGGTGTTCCATGACGATTTTCCTAACGTCATGCTTTACGCGCAGGAAGTTGCTTTGGATGGCAGTGGCTGGGGGCAGGTCTTCCTAGCCGACACATCTAAGTCGGACCAGCCGACTGTCTACCTTGCGGAGCGAGGTCGCGTAGCTGTTGATCGCGAAAATCGAACTGTTGATGTTGTACTTGAAGAAGGAACCGGTCATCGAAGTGATCCGTCGACACCTGGCGAATACGAGGTTCATGAGTTTGAAGAATTGATCATCGGGTTGAACGCAGAGTCAGCATTCCCCAGGTCTGGGCCACAACGGGGACTTGCTGAGTTGACTATTCCTCAACTTGAGGCAGAGACTGCCACGATGGTCTCAATGGGTGAATCGGCCCACCAACCAATTATGCATATCCATCGGAAATTTTCGATTCCGATGGCGTGTCTAGTGTTTGCGTTACTCGGTGTTGGATTCGGAGTAACGAGTCGGAAAGATGGCCGCCTTGCAAGTTTCGCGCTCGGAATCGCCGTCATTTTTGCGTATTACGTTGTGATGTATACCAGCGAAGCGATGGCCAAGGGGCAACTGGTGTCACCGCATCTTGCGATGTGGATTCCGAATATTTTACTTGGTATGTCCGGGATACTGCTGATTGTTTGGCGGTCAAAATCTGTCGAGCGACGCTTTCGATTGCCATTTATTTCACAACAAAGTCAACCGAACATTGACACCGACGATCGAGAGACCGAGAAACTTGATGGTGGCACTACCCCACTTTTCGAGCTATCACCTGGACGACTCTCAGGGGTTAAGTTGCTGGATTGGTATGTAACAAGATTTTATCTGACGTGGGTATTTCTAGCCTTCATAGGATTGCTTGGTATTTTCTATATCTCAACATTTATAGATTTGTCAGACAAGCTTTTTAAAGGGCAGACGACTGGATTGGTATTGCTTGAATATTTTTGGTACGCGACACCACAGTTCATGTACTACGTTTTGCCGATTTCTGCGCTGGTGTCGACCTTGGTCACGGTTGGGGCGCTCACAAAAACCAGTGAACTAACGGTGATGAAGGCCTGCGGAATAAGCCTATATCGGATGGCGTTTCCAATCTTTACATTTAGCTTGATTTGGAGCGCTTGTCTATTCGCAATGAGCGAAACCTTTCTTGCGGAGTCGAATCGGCGAGCAGAAGATCTGAATCACCGCATAAGGACTGGGCTCAGTCAAACAGTAGATGTTCTCAATAGAAAATGGCTTGTCACTGAAAGTGGGGATATTTATCACTATCTTAGTTTCGATCCTGATGAAGAACGCCTGACAAATCTTTCTGTTTATGAATTTAGTGACGACACATGGTCGTTGCGTCGTCGAACGTATGCAGCCTCGGCTGGATATAGAAACCAATGGGAAGCAGAAACAGTGTGGACTCGAGACTTCAATCTCGCAGCGAATACGACGAGTTATGAAACAGCCACAACTCAAACCTTGGGATTTCTATCGGCTCCAGATTTTTTTGTTGCCGAGGCACCCGAAGCTGATCTGATGAGTTATCAGGAACTTGCTGGCTATATTGTTGATCTTAGTGACAGAGGCTTTGATGTTGTAGGTCTCGTGGTTGACTTGCATCGTAAAGTGTCATTCCCGTTTGTGACATTCATTTTGACGTTAATCGCGGTTCCGTTTGCGGTAACAACCGGACCGAGAGGTGCTTTGTACGGCGTTGGGGTCGGAATTGGGATCGCATTTACGTACTGGATTATCCTGAGTGTCTTTGGTGCCTTTGGTAGTGCAGGGGTGTTGGCGCCTGCGCTTGCCGCTTGGGCGCCGAATCTTTTATTCGGCGCCTCGGCTGGTTATTTTCTCTTGACGGTTCGGACTTAGGAGCAGTTAGAGGTGAGTAGCTAGTTGCTAGCAATCAACACTAACTAATGCTCTATCTGTTTTTCGAAAATCGCTCGGATCGATCCTAGGCGGAATTATTGACCGTGAGTAGCGCTGACCCTGAGCGGTATTACTCAGTAATGCGCATCTCAGAAATACGAAATTCCCCAGACGTGTTTTGAGCGTAGTTTACGGTATCTGCCACAAATAAAAGGCCGTCAATTGCTAACGCGGAATCATCTAAGTTTGTAGCAGTATCCACAGGAGTGAACTCACGGACAGGCAATTGGATGCGCCGAGTGCGCTGGTCTGCATAAAAAGAAGTCCGCCAGCGGTGGTCTCCGCCTGCTCCGCGTCTTAATTGGGCAGAGAGGCGCATAGGTCGTGATGCACTTATTGCGAAGTCGATGAGACTGTTTGATTCTATGCGGTCACTATCGATGTCGTAGGCAATCGCCGCATAGGTGGCAGTTGAGTTCCCGAGCGTATAAGTAAGAGTAAGAACATCATTGTTGGTCGCAAGCGTGACCTCAGTGTCTGTGTGTTTCTCGATATGCCAGCCATCGGGAGCAAGTTCGTACCCGCTGTCTGATGTCATTAAGGGTGCGTTTTCCGATTCGCGACGGCCGACGAAAATGGGGTTACTGACGACCCAAGGAACCCCGATGACAGCATGGGTTTCAGATAGATATGCTTCGACGCGGTAGACGGCTGCAGGACTAGAAGCACGTACGGTATGACTAGCCGATAAGTCTGTTGATTCGGCAACAGTTGTTCCGTTCTGAAGTAAACGAATCACTACTCCGGCGGGCGCTTCTACAGTTGCCACTAATTGAAGGTCTTGGGCGCCGGGAGTAATCTCTCCCATCCTGACCGTAGTCCCATCTGTTCGTGTGCCAAAAAACTTGAATTTCGACGGTGTACCTTGGCCCTCCACACTACTGTAAAACTGTCCAGTTTGGAGACTATCGAGAATGGAGCGAGCGTCCACTTCCGCGTTCTGGGTCAGAGCGCGGTCCAAGCTGATTCGCAACCCGAACAACCGGAATAAATCTTCGTACCATGGAAATCTAAGTATGAATCCTCCGGTGTAACCTTCCTCACCATCTCCGGTTGCTAGTCGAGCATGTGCGTCTAATCCAGCGAGTCCCGTGACATGACGATTGGAAGCCATGGCATTCCACATATTCATCGTATCGGCAGGTCGGTGTAGCAATGCGGTTAAACTTCCTACCGGTCGAAGCCAGTAATGCAGAGTGGCAGAAAGCAGGGCGATTACGCTAGCACCCCGCCACTGACTGTCGCCATTGATCCATTCGATCGCATCAACTGGTAGCGTAAAATCCTTCCATCTGAGTTCTTCTCGTGGCGAGTAAGGATGGGCGACAACCCCAAAACCTCCGAGCCGTCTAACGTCCTCAACCACACCCTTTGCATCGCCTCCGAGGGGATATGGTGTCCGAGGCATGCCGAGTGCGATGTAATGACCGCCGTCGGTGCTTATTTCAACACCGTTCAAAATCAGAACGTCATCAATATAGCGAGGTGGCCTCGCTTTTGTACCGTCTCCATGGTCCGTTAGAATGACGAAATCAAGGCCGGCTTCACGGGCGGCTTCTGCTATCTCCTCTGTCGTTCCGCCGCCGTCAGATTCAGTACTGTGAATATGGAAGGCACCGCGGTAAGTAGTGTCGTCTACTCCTGTTGTTTCAAGATGGACTGGATTATCCGGTAACGTCCAATAGGCCAAAAGTAAAACGGCGACCATGCCGGTCGCCGTCTTTGTTAAGTGATTCCCGTGCGGCATACAGCCTCAGTAGCACAAGAGTTAAACGATTAAACTAAAGCACCGACTCTACTGTTTACTAGAAGAAATCCAGTCATTTGCTTTACACCCCCGCTGCTTTCCTCAGAGTCTCCGCTTTATCAGTGAGTTCCCATTTGAAGTCGGGTTCCGTTCGACCAAAGTGACCGAACGCCGCTGATTTGCGATAAATCGGCCGTCGGAGATCAAGCGTTTCGATAATCCCCTTCGGGGTCAACGTGAAATGTGCTCTGGCGAGTTCGCTGATCTTGGTTTCATCTATGTTTCCGGTGCCAAATGTTTCGACAAGCACAGACACGGGATCAGCCACCCCGATGGCATACGCTAACTGCACCTGCACTCGGTCGGCGAGATTCGCGGCGACACAGTTCTTAGCAATGTACCGCGCCATATAAGTCGCCGATCGATCAACCTTTGTAGGGTCCTTGCCAGAGAAGGCGCCACCGCCATGTGGCGCCATCCCGCCGTAAGTGTCGACAATGATCTTTCGCCCGGTGACGCCGGCATCGCCATGAGGTCCCCCGGTAACAAACCTACCAGTCGGATTGATGTGAATGGCTGTATTGGAGTCCATCAATTCCGCGGGGACGATCTTATTGATCACTTCCCGCTCTATGTCCTCGCGGAGTTGTTCAGTGGACACAGAGTCGCTGTGTTGACTTGAGACTACAACAGCATCGATACGCTTTGGCGTGTCACCGTCGTATTCAACCGTGACCTGCGATTTCCCGTCCGGTCGCAGGTAGTCCAAACGACCATCCCGTCGTGCATTTGATAGGCCGCGGACCAAATGATGTGAGATCATGATCGGAAGCGGCATAAGTTCGTCGGTTTCTTTACAGGCGTATCCAAACATTAAACCTTGGTCTCCTGCACCGCCCGTATCCACACCCATTGCAATATCGCCTGATTGCGCGTGTAACGCCGACACAACTCCACACGTATTCGCATCAAATCCATGGTCCGAATGCGTGTAGCCGACATCACGGACCGCATCTCGCGCAACGTCGACGAAGTTAGGCTTGCTTTCGGTGGTAATCTCGCCTGCCATTACGATTAATCCGGTGGTAAGCAACGTCTCGCATGCAACGCGACCGACCGGATCCTCTGCAAGCACCGCATCCAATACCGCGTCAGATACCTGATCTGCGATCTTGTCAGGGTGTCCTTCTGTCACTGATTCCGATGTAAATAAGTACCGTCCTGTTCGTCGCATCTACACGACTCTCCTTCCCTTCGCTGTTTATAGCGCATTACAAACGGACTACAACCCTTTACGCTAACAACCTTTTATGGCCTGGTCAATCACTCGCGTGGATGCCGCTCCCTATAAATTTGCTGCAATCGAACGTCCATGATGCTTGTATAAATCTGTGTGGTGGATACATCTGCATGACCGAGTAACTGTTGGATAGTGATTAAATCAGCTCCATGTTTTAAGAGGTGTGTGGCAAATGAATGTCGCAGCATGTGCGGCGACACGTTCCGCTCTATCCCAGCATTTAGCGCGTAATCTTTCATTTTTTTCCAGAATTTTTCCCGACTAAGTGTTGGACTCCATGAGGTCACAAAAAGAGAAGTCGAGGCCCGTTTGCCGAGAAGTTTTGACCGAGCTTCACGAGAATATTTTGACACCCAAAATACTGCTTGTTCGCCGATAGGAATAATGCGTTCCTTATTTCCTTTGCCAAGACAGACGAGATATCCACTTTTCAGATTTAGATTTTCTGGACGCAGTGCAAGAAGTTCGGAAACCCGCATACCTGTTGCATAAAGTAACTCTAGCAACGCTCGATCGCGAAGCCCTATAGGTTTTGTGGTGTCTGGTTGATTAATCAGAGCTTCTACCTCATCCCAGGTAAGGTCCTTCGGAAGTCGAGAATCTGCACGTGGTGCAACCAAATCCTCGGCAGGATTATTCTCCGCGTAGCCTTCCCTCATCAGAAAGCGATAAAAGCCCCTTGTGCAAGCGACCACGCGTCTTACAGACGCTGCACATAAGTTGCTCGAGTTTAGCGTTCTTACGAAACGCTGAAGGTCCGCACTTGTCAACTCGGCGATACATTTTCGTCTTACTTGGGCAAATTGCTTAAGTTTCTTGAGATCACGACCGTAGCTTGCAATCGTATTTGAGGCTAAACGCCGTGCTACTTGCAGTTCTTCGAGGTAGTCATCAGCTAAATCCACATGTTTTGAGGTGTCGCCTACAGGACGTGGCACAGCCCAGAGTACCATGACTCATTCTGAACAAGCAGAATGTTCTATTTCCTTTTTGGCGTCTGTCCTAGGAGCGTTTGGTATACTCAACCTCGGCATTGTTGATTCGGATAAGTTGTTTATTCGTCGATGATGTAGCGTTTGGTTAAGGAACTACGGATGCATCAACCCGTTCGGTTATTTTGCGTCACCGCGACAATCACTGCTGCATTGACTTTCGTTGGGTGTTCCACTCGGACGACACCAGCGTCCCCGTCGCTTGATAATACGAATACCGCTGATTTTGGAACTCAGGTCGCCGAATATGTGCGTGCGCAGGAAGCTCTCGCTGCTGATGATTTTAATGGTGCAAAATCGGCCTTAGTCAGTTTGACTTCAATGGCAGATGCCACTGTGTTTCCGTTAGCGGATGCGGCGGCGGCGGCAAATGACATTGCGACAATGCGTGCTGAATTCAAACCTCTATCTGAATTCTTAGCAGCAATGGATCTTCCCACAGGCTTCGCCCGAGCTTACTGCCCTATGTATGACGGTGGGTCAAATTGGGTCCAGACAGATGGTCCAGTCCGTAATCCGTATTACGGTTCTGTCATGCTGACGTGTGGTGTTGTCGACGGAGCACCAGGGGCTCACATGGACCACGGCCCTCGGCATGGTGGTCGTGTGTTTATGGCTCCTGATAGTTTTCACCATATTGAAGGTGCGTATCCTGAAGCCGGCGTATTTCGCCTTTACGCAACGGACAATTATCGGGAACCCGTTGATGTAACGCTATGGATGGGACGGGTTGTCCTGGAAGAGGAATACGACGCGGATACAGACGAATTTGTGGAGGTCACCTCGTTTCCACTGTTGCCATCCCCTGATGGCGCTTATTTAGAAGCAGAAGTCGGTGAGCTATCGATGCCTGCTGAATTTATTGCAAAAATACAGCTTGTCGAAGACTACCCAGAAGATCGATTCGACTTTATTTTTACAGAGTTTTCGACAGTAGCGGCAATAGCAGACGCGGCTGTTAGCCCGCCGGCTGGTGCTCCTGAATCATTACCCCTGGCGGAACGCATTCGCCCACGTATTCCTGATGCGACCAGCGATATTGTTGCTGATATTGGTAGCCGGAATGATGAAATTCGGTCTTTGGTTGCAGAGGGTGGATTTACTGAGATTTTTATTCCGGCCCTTCAATCAAAAGAATTGGCTTTGGCCCTTCATGACCGAGCGGAGACATTGCCCGTTCGGGAGCGTAACGATGTGCGCATAGCCGTACGGAGTCTCGTGCGCGCAGCTTGGTTGTTGGATTGGTACGGCGACCTTGGAAACAAGCAACAGGTTAGTGACGCTTACGACATATTGAATGAAGCAGTAGCTGAGATAACCAGGGTTTATGACGATGTTCAAGGTCCCTAGCTGTTCAAGGTTACACATATGAAATATAGATTATTTGTCTTTTTGGGCGTCATGAGTCTTCTGTTTAGTTTTGCGTCATCGGTTACACGCTCGCATACACCGATAGCATCTCGGTGGAATTACAACGAGCATCTCTTTCCCATTTTTGAGAAAAATTGTGGTAGCTGTCACAAAGAAGGCGGAATTGCGCCGATGTCTTTGGTGACCTATCAGGAAGCTTATCCATGGGCCCAGTCGATCCGAGAAGAGGTTCTTGGTCTGCGGATGCCTCCGTGGCGGGCCGAGGACGGATTTGGTGATTTCAGTAATGGGCATATATTGTCCGCACGAGAAATGGACATGATTTTGGAGTGGTCGAGTGGCGGATATCCGCAGGGTCCACGTGATATGCAACCGCAACCGATGACGGAATCAACAGAATGGACTTTGGGCGTACCAGATGTCGAACTGGAGATGGATGAAGTATTTCCGATCGACTCGGATGTCAGTGATGTGGTTCGTTATTTCGTGCTGCCGTCAACAATTACTGATGTAGCATCTCTGGTTGGTGCGGATGTCATACCTGGAGCGGGTGCAGTGGTTCGTGATGTCGCGCTTTATGTCGATACGACAGGAATCGCACGCGATTTAGAAGCGAGTGATGATGGGCCTGGTTTTGGATTAAATGAATCGTTTCCGACGTCTGCGCCGATAGCGCTCTGGTCACCGGGGCAAGACCAGGTTTTACAGGAATCTGTTGCGCATTCACTGGAACCTGGGACCGACATCGTTGCACGTATTCATTACAAGAAGACCTGGATTACGGAGGGTGAGGCTTTTACGGACCGAACAAGGGTGGGGCTGTATTTCACCTCCGAGCCTTCGGCAACATTGATATCTGTGCAGGTTGATTCGCCGACAGAGATCGGACATTTGGATGCGCAGTTTAGCTATCCGGTTGAACAACCGTTGGAGGTTGTTGCCTTGTTGCCAGAAGTGGCTATTAACGCGAAAGACGTACAGGTGACAGCGACGACTCCTGAGGGGCAGGAATATCCTCTTCTGTTCCTTCGGGAACCCGGTACCGCCTGGCCGACCCGCTATTGGCTTGATACGCCGGTTGCTTTGCCGGCAGGAAGCAGCATTGACATTAATGTGGTGCTTCATCCCGGCGCTGATCCGACTAATGACCAAAGCCTCCTGGGTGGTGCTACGACGTCTCCGATAAGACTTGTGGTGGATTACGTCGCTTCTTCAGTTGTTGCAAATTAGGGCGATTTCTAGAAACAACGTCGAATGGGAAACCATGGCTATCGTCGCCTCTGGTGGGCTTGCCTGCTCGTTTCTGCCTGTACGGTATCTGCGCCAAGTGAGCCATCTAGTATTGATCTTGCGGTTGTGAACGGAACCGTATGGACCGGGGACGCGTTGCGGCCGTTGGTGGAAGCCATCGCTATTTCAAGTGGTCGTATTGTCGCCATGGGGCCGAACGATCAAATTCGGGCGCTTGCAGGTGATAGCAATGTACTGGATGCAGATGGCGCATTCATTACACCAGGATTTATTGATACCCATACCCACCTGCTCCACGCTGGTCGCCGTTTGCTTAAGGAAGGACGTAGCGGCCAGCTTTACGATATCGATGAATCGCTTTTGTCCATTGATCCCGTAGAAACCTACGCGACTGAAGAGGATGATGCCGCTTTAGCTGCAGCACTGGAGTATCTCGCGAGTGAAGGCGTGACGTCTGTTCATCACATGGGGAATTGGAACGATCTCGAAACATTGCGGAGAGCGGAGATAAACGGATCCTTAACCGCAAGGGTAAACGTAGTACTGCCTATTACCGCAACGGACCAATTGAGTGCTGCGATAGCCTCCGGCCGATTTGGTGGTCGGGATGGAAAAGGGAGTGTATGGGTCCGGGTCGGAACCGTAAAAGGTGTTGTCGATGGAACGTTTACGACAAGAACTGCGGCGATTGAATTGCCTTACCCCGGGACCGCAGAGGACCGTGGATTGTTGTTGTACGACGAACCTAGGCTTTACGACCAGGTTGTTCGTGCGGACCGGGCTGGACTTCAGGTCGCATTACATGCGGTCGGAGAACGCGCAACTAATCTTGCGATCAATGTTTATGAACGTGTCTATCAGGAAAATGGGCAGCGAGATCGACGGTTTCGTCTCGAGCATGCACAGCATATATTCGAAGACGACCTTGGTCGGCTCTCCCCTTTGGGGATCCTTGTCAATGTACAACCTACGCAGATCATGTATGCGGCAGGTCAATTCGATTCCCTCTATGACGAGACCAGTCGAACGGTTAGTTTCCCCCTACGCAGGCTTATTGAATCTCGTACGAGAGTTAGTTTTGGTACCGATTGGGCGTTTGCGCCGCCGGGTGCCTTCGAGGGGCTGTATGCATCGGTTCTAAGAAGGCAGGCTGACGGCTCTATGCGTGGAGGCTGGTTCCCGGGTGAACGTCTAACTGTGAAACAGGCTCTTGACGCATATACTGTCAATGGTGCGTACGCATCGTTTGAAGAGACGGCAAAGGGCCTCTTGGCGGTTGGTAACGCCGCCGACTTTGTTCTGTTGGATACGAATTTGCTTAACGTGCCCCTGCCTGACATACGATTTGCGCGGGTTTTGTTGACCGTTGTTGGTGGGAGAATTGTATTTGATCGTCGGAGTACTGCCGTGGCTGACCAGCCAGGGCCATGAGGAGTGTGAGTTATGTATGTAGTGTCGAATCGTATTCCCGTTGCGGTTGGTCAGGAGGATGCGTTTGCTAATCGGTTTCGTTCTCGCGCTGGACTCGTAGAAGGTCACGCCGGATTTATTCGACTACATATTTTAAAGCCGACTGAGATTTCGTTGCATGGTCGGACAATGGGGCGTTCGCCGTATCACATCGTTTTGACATACTGGGAGCGTGTTGAAGACTTTGTGGCGTGGACGAACAGCGACGATTTTAAAACCGCGCACGCAGATAGACCACCACCGGAGATGTTTGCGGGTGAGAATGTGTTTGAGCTACACGAGGTTATTCAGTCTGCAGACCCAACACACTCTACTTGAGGTAATAACCCGTTAAATTAGGCCGTCAACTTTCATTAGTTCCGCATTAAGGATCGCTGCACCTGCCGCTCCTCTGACGGTATTGTGGCCCAGCGTCACGAACTTAATGTCAAGTACCGGGCAGTTACGCAAGCGTCCAACGCTAATGGACATCCCACCTTCAAGGTGTACGTCGTATTTCGGCTGAGGCCTATCTGGATTATCTAGGTAGACGATGGGATGGTTGGGTGCTGTCGGTAGGTCTTCTATCTGAGGCCTGCCTCGGAAACTCCTAAATTCGTCAATGACGTCTGCGTCCGTAGGTGACTCAGTTAACTTGACGGAGATTAACGCAGTATGTCCGTTTGTGACTGGAACCCTGGTGGTTTGCGCACTAACGACGACAGAATGTGGGCGGATACGATCGGCCTCGACGGTTCCCAATATTTTTTGAGTTTCCGATTCCATCTTCGGTTCTTCGCCAGGTATGTACGGAAGTATATTTCCGAGAATGTCGAGCGACGAGACCCCGGGGTAACCGGCACCAGAGACTGCCTGAAGTGTTGTAACCATTACTGTCTCGAGACCGAACTGAGTAAGCGGTGCTAATGCCAAGGTCATTACAATGGTTGAGCAATTTGGATTAGTGACGATCTTTCCACTCCAACCTCGAACGGTGTGCTGCTGGCCAAGGAGGCGGAGATGTTCCGGGTTAATCTCAGGTATCAATAGCGGAACATCGTCTGCCATCCGATAATTCCTTGCATTGCTCACAACGGTCCGGCCGGCTGCCGCGAACTCCGATTCAATGTCACCCGCGACAGAAGAATCGAGTCCAGAGAATACAAGAATGGGACTGCCGGATGGATTGCAGGACTCCACGATCATATCGGCAATTGATCTCGGTATCGGACGGTCTAATTTCCACGGAGCTGCATCTTCGTAGCGTTTACCCGCTGACCGTTCACTCGCTGCTAGCCAGGCAATGCGAAACCACGGGTGGTCTTCCAGTGCGGCAACAAACTCTTGCCCAACGATTCCAGTTGCTCCGAGAATGCCAATATCTATTTTGGTGGTCATGAGCTCTTACGGTCTATTTGGCCGGCTCAGTCGCCGGGAAAAATTCGTCATGAACCGACTGCACGGCGCGATCGATATGTTCTTCTGAGATCACGCAGGCGACCTTCATCTCTGACGAACTGATGCAATCAATATTTATATCTTCATGGGCTAGTACAGAAAACATACGTCCTGCAAGCCCAGGGGTTGAGGCTAGTCTTGACCCGACGATTGAAATTTTAGAGACCTTTGTGTCAATAGTGGCCTCTCGAGCGAGTCCGTCTGCTTTCCAATTACCAAGAAGACCACGGACTGCGTCGACATATTCGTCGTCAACCACGAATGTGATTCGCCCAACTTTTTCTGTAATAGCGCCCTGAATGATCAACCGCACACTGATGTTGGATTCGGCGAGCTCTTGAAAGACCTGAGCTGCCAATCCTGGTCTGTCTGGTACGTCCGTCAGAGTGATTTTCGCAATATTTTTCTCGCTACTGACGCCCACAACTTCTGCTTGTTCCATCACCATGTCAGTTTCTCCACGTATCCATGTGCCTTCGCCATCACGAAAGCTGGAACGTACATGTATCGGTACTTTGTAGGCCATACAGACTTCTGCTGCCCGCGGATGTAAAACCTTCGCACCGCTCGATGCCATCTCGATAGCTTCTTCATAAGTAATTTCTGGCCAACGCTTTGCGTTCGGCACCTTATTGGGGTCCGCGGATAATACGCCGTCGACGTCGGTGCAGATCTCACAGGCCGAGGCACCGAG
>MDTE01170985.1_pt1 | contig 36036 bp, 34 predicted proteins | sample 811231 | NCBI WGS metagenome assembly MDTE01 (sample SAMN05326651, study PRJNA326480) | marine metagenome | isolation source: seawater | place: Indian Ocean: Red Sea | collected 2010 | reverse complement strand
GTCGCCATGCTTATCATCATCATGTTTGTCGTGGTCATGATCTTTATGATCGTCATGCTTTTCGTCGCCATGCTTATCATCGTCATGGTCATCATGGTCATCTTCATATTTTATAAGCGTAAGATTTTTATCAACTATGATGATTTTTTCTTGATTTGAACTAATATCAGTTACAAACGTATCTAATTCATTACCAATTGCAAAGATAAGTTCTGAGTGTTCAATTTCTTCTTTTGTAGAAGGTGTGGGATTAAAGGTGTGTGGAGATTCTCCAGGTGCAACTAATAAATGAATTTCAATCTGATCACCTGCAATTTGTCGTGCGATGTCATAGATTGGGAAAATAGTCGCAGAAACTTCAATCTTAGCTACTTCTGTGTTTTCTGTACTGCTACTACTGCTCGTACTGCTGTCTGAATTATCATCAGAACAACTTATAAGAACAGTCCCCATAATAATCAATGTTGCGATGCTTGATAGTATTTTTTTCATATGATACCTAGTCTCAATATTTTGTTGTCAGAGTATAGTATCGAAATGAGACTTAGTATCAAGTAAAAATATTAAATAATTTCAAAAAATATATTTTATTTAACGATGAGGATCGAGCACTTCTTTTTCAAAACCTGGTCGTATAAGCATTTGATCAGTTTTGCGTAGCCAGCTTTTTGAAGCTTTCACTGTACGTTTTGGTAAAGGTGATGTTCCATATGATCGCGAGATTTGATCGTCTTTGGAATTTACATACTTTGTTGTTCTCTGTTGTGGCTTGCGTCCAATTGAATCGATTATGTGGTCCATTTTTTCTGGTGATAGTTCCTCCCCAAATTCTCCCCCTGCAGATCTTGTAATGCTTTCGTTCATTAATGTACCCCCAAGATCATTGACACCTGCAAGAAGTGATGCACGGATACCATTAGGCCCCATTTTCACCCAAGACACCTGAATATTTTTAATGTCAGGATGGAGAACTAGGCGTGATACAGAATGCATGAGTATCGCTTCACGATATGTAGGACCTTTTCGTGCACGTCCCTTGAGATAGATGGGGGCTTCCATATGTACAAATGGTAAAGGAACAAATTCTGTAAAACCTCCTGTTTTTTGTTGTAACTTTTTTATACGGAGCAAGTGGCGCGCCCAATGCTTTGTCTGTTCTATATGCCCGTACATTATTGTTGCAGTTGAAGGAAGACCAATTGAATGCGCAGTCTCCATTACGTGTAACCATTGTTCTGTATTAACTTTGTCAGGACAGAGGTTTTTTCTAACTTCGTCATCTAATATTTCAGCCGCAGTTCCAGGTAGAGATCCTAATCCAGCAGCGTGAAGCTGAGTAAGATATATTTTTAAAGGAATTCCAAGAGTTGCAGCACCTTGCCACACTTCTAAAGGAGAGAATGCATGCACGTGCATATTGGGTTGAACACTTTTTACTGTTTCAAGAATTTCTAAATAAGTGCTCCCAGTATAATCTGGGTGAATACCACCTTGCATACAAACTTCAGTAGCACCTCTTTCCCAAGCCTCTTGAGTACGAGTTGCTATTTCTTCTAAATCAAGGTCGTAAGGTGTTCCTCTAAGATTTTCTGCCAGCTTTCCTTTTGAAAATGCACAAAACTGACATTTGAAGTAACAGATATTTGTATAATTGATATTACGATTTACGACATAAGTCACTATGTCACCTGAAACATGTTTTCTTAACTTATTCGCTTCTTCATTAATTTTAGCTATATCATCTCCGCGCGCTTGGAAGAGTCGGATTATTTCGGCTTCTGTTAGTTCTATTTTTTGTGAAATTTTCTCCAAGATATTTGTAACTTCATTTGTTCCAGTGAGGCCATCGAGTGGCCAAATCCCATTTTGGTCAGGTGTTAAGGAAGCAGGTGGGTTCGATAATTCGTCGCCAGGACTCCAACTGTCCGATCTAACCAATCCTTCAGTATCAATGGTGTTGAAAATTGGTTGCCAGAATTTCTTATCTACCCATTCTTCAGAGGTATGTATATATTTAGGGTAAACAGTTAATCGTTCTACTAAAACTTTTCCTTGTTGAGCACTTCTTTCGGACAGTTCAATTAATTCCGGCCAAGGAGCTTCAGGATTTACGTAATCAGGTGTGATTGGGGAGACTCCTCCCCAATCATTTAACCCTGCATGGATTAGTTGGTTAAAGATATGGGGAGTTAAGTTTGGTGGAGCTTGAATACTCATCGTGTGTCCGAAAATAAATCTTGTAATTGCGATAGTCCAAAGTAAGTCATCAAGATCAGGCTCAGGTGCTGAGGCCATTTTTGTACCAGGTTTCGCACGGAAATTCTGTATAATTATTTCTTGAATGTGCTCATACTCATCATTAAGTTCACGGAGTGCGAAAAGTGAATCAATTCGTTCCTTTCTAGTTTCTCCAATCCCAATAAGAATTCCTGAAGTGAATGGAATTTTTAGTTCCCCAGCTAAACGTATAGTATTTAAGCGTTTTACAGGATCTTTATCTGGTGAACCAAAATGCGGCATATTTTTTTCAGAAAGTCTATTGGAGATTGTTTCAAGCATGATTCCTTGAGAGGGAGATACGGCTCTAAGTTTAATCATGTCCTCTCTACTCATTACACCGGGATTTGCATGCGGTAACAGACCAGTTTCTTGGAATACCAATTCTGCCATTGCAATCAGATAGTCAATAGTTGTTGCATATCCAAGTAGGGCTAATTCTTCTCTTACGGACGGATAACGTAGTTCAGGTTTATCACCTAGTGTAAAAAGCGCTTCATGGCAGCCAGCAGCTTTTCCTTGTCGTGCAATTTCTAATACCTCTTCAGGCCTTAAATATGCGTTTTCACCAGGTTGAGGTGGTTGTGCAAATGTGCAATAGTGGCAAACATCTCTGCAGAGTTTAGTAAGAGGAATAAAAACCTTTTTTGAATACGTAACAGTATTCCCAAATCCGTGATCGCGAATGGAAGAAGCTAATTTAAAAATATTTGTATCAGTATCTAAATCAATTAACTCGTATGCCTCAAGTAGAGAGATTTTTTCGTTATTGAGTAATTTTTTTGCGATAGATTGCTTTATATTTCCCATGTTACGCTTCCGTGATTTGCGTCCATAACTGTAACAACTTTCTCTGTTTATTTACTTGTATAAAACAAGTAAAATGCAATAGGAGAAAACAATTTTCATGAGGTATAGATTATGGATCGAAATTTACATGCACCGCGATGTCCGATTGGTGCAACTTTAGACATAGTAGGTGATAGATGGAGTTTATTGGTTGTAAGAGATCTTTTGCGTGGCCGTACAAAATTTTCTGAACTACAACTTTCTATTACAGGCATTGCTTCTAACGTATTAACTGACCGTCTTAGAAAGTTAGAATCCTTAGATATTATTGTACGTGAATCTGATCCAAATAAGGTTTCTGTACGTCGATACTATCAATTAACTCGTAAAGGGCACGGTCTGGGTAAAGTCATTGGTGCTATGTCTGAATGGGGACAACGATGGGCCGATCATGATCTCCAGCTAATTGATCAAGAATGTGGACATCAAGTTGAAGTGCACTATCGTTGTGAAATTTGTTTACATAATACTCCAGCGTCACGTGTTCGAATTGTTGAATCTTGAAGTAAGAAATTCAAGTTAATTATTCAGCAAGAGATTCTAATGCCTTATTTTGCATGGTTTCTGAATTGACTACACCGTACTTCAAAAAATCCTTCACTACAGTGGCAAATTCTTCGGGAACATCATTATGTGGACTATGCCCAACTCTACTAAAAACATGAATTGTCGCATTAGGTAAGCGTTGTAAATCTTCCATATTTGCTTTTGCCAATACATCAGCTGCACCAGAAATCATTAATGTAGGTGTGAGGATACTGCCTAATTGATTGGTGACATTAAATTGTTCCATGGTCTCTAATGATTGTTCAAAGTGTCCTTCAGATATAGATATTGCACGATCAACAGAGTTTTCAATATCTTGGATGGAAATTTCTCGGATTTGCATTTTTTTACGTTCTTGAATCATTTTATCTCTTCTATCAGGGTCGTTACGTAATTGCCGTTGTCTCTCTTTCATTGCTTGTGCAACAGCAGTAAGCTCGGTTGGTGGCGTTGTACCTCCTGAGGGGATTGGAGCTACTAAAATTAACTTTTCTAGCCTATCAGGATGATTGATTGCGAGTTGCATACCAATACCACCGCCCATGCTATGCCCCAAAAAAGTGAATTTTTCTAAACCTAAAGAATCCGCAAGCCCTATCACATCATCAACGTATTGCTCTATTGTATAACCACCAACTGTATGTTCACTGTCACCAGCACCACGGCAGTCCATTACTATACAACGGTAATTACCACTTAATTGTGGGGCTATTTTATTCAACCAGGTGTCGTGAGAGCTTGTATAACCATGATGAAATAATATTGGTGATCCTTCTCCAATTTCATCATGAAATAATTGGATTCCATTTACTTCTGTATGTGGCATTATCAACTCCTAATTGACTCAGTGTTGTCTCTTTTGTATTGTAACCAACCATTTCGATATAGTTACTAAGTAGTCTAAAAGAAAGTAATTACAGTTACAGGTAGATCATGCGTATTACTATTCTAGTATGTGGTTTTGTTTCTATTTTGGCCATTTCTATTATGATCCTCAGTTGTTCTTCTTCGGAAACTGAATCACTAATGTGGGATGCTGAAAATATCGGGAGATCTCTTGATCAAAAACCTTTTGTACCTACAATTTTGAATTCTAACCTTGGTAAAGGAGTCAATAGGATATCATTAGGCATGTTTGACGACGGGCAACCAATTGGAGGATTAGAAGTTGAGGCACGTATTTTTCAATTAGGAGAAAATCCTGAATCTAATCCATCTGATGCAATATTAATCGATCAAAAATTCTTTAATCCAGTGAGTTTAATTCCTATAGGACCACATGCCCATTCGAATGAGAGTAGTCATTCTCATGTACATGATGGAGCAGAAGTTACTGTATATATTGCATACTTTGACTTTGTTAATTCTGGTCGGTGGGGCTTAGCGTTAAATGTTATCGACACAAAAAATGATGAAGTTTATGAAGACCTGCAAATTTCTCTATTTGTGCATGAAAGAACATCTGAACCGCAGTTGGGAGAAATTCCGCCAGCCTCCCTTCAGGCTTTAGTATCAGACGTCAACAATATTAGTGAAATAGACTCGAGCCTTTCACCTAATCCAGATTTACATAATATGACAATTAAAGAAGCAATAGAATTGCCTCAACCTACTCTAGTTGCTTTTGTAACTCCTGGGTTTTGCCAGACGAAATTTTGTGCCCCTACTATGGAATATGTTGTGAATCCTTTGTATGAAAAGTACGGTAATAAAATTAATTTTGTACATATTGAACCATTTGATCTAAAAAGAGCTCGATCTGGTGAAGGTCTATTCCCGACAAAAGTTGTTACTGAATGGAACCTTTTGTCAGAACCATTTATTTTTTTACTTAACGTAAAAGGTGAAGTTTCAGCAAAATTTGAAGGAATTATGTCTTTACAAGAAGTAGAATTAGAACTAGAAAAATTACTATTTAACTAGGTTAACTATGGAAAATGAATCATTATTAAATTTTACGGAACTATTTCAAAAAATGGAGACATTGCGTGATCCGATAATGTTTGCATCTTTTGTTAGAAGAAATGGATTTAACACTACAGCTGTCACATCGCTAAGTCACTTTGCAAAGTTTCATGATGCAAAAGTTATTGCGACAATACCCCCAGAGGATTTCTATGATTTTTCAGTAACTCCTCCTGTTGTTTCCTCAGACGAGGGTAAAAGGCTAATTGAATGGCCTAAGAATGAAATCTTATTAATACAATCCAATAATTTTGCGCGTGATATTTTGGTAATGACTGGTGTTGAACCGCATTTAAAATGGCCTACATTTTCTAATGCAGTACATGATTTTATCGATCAGCAATCTATTAGAGATTTGTTAGTCATTCGTACATGGCCGGGTGCTGTACCACATACTCGTCCAGTTTTGATTCGTTTAACCACAAAGTATAAAGAATTAGCTCGAACATTGGGTTTGCCAGATATTGATAATGATTATAGTGGTCCTGTCGATATTGGTGGTGTACTCAGTTCTTTACAGGTGAATGCTAGTGGTCGCACAGGTGGTCTGACGGCTGTGGTACCTAACTATCTTGGTGTGGTACCAAATCCTTTAGTAGTATTAGCTTTGGTAGAAATTTTTGATCGTGTTGCGGGAACTAAAACTAGCCTTACTGACTTTGAAAATGCAGCGAATGACCTGAAAAACAGAGCAGATCAGGAAATGTCAAGCTCTGGAGAATTTCGTCGTGCCCTTGAAGAAATGGAAGCTAGTTATGAAGAAGTAATAAACAATTTTACTGGACGTGACAATAGTCCCTCTAACGAAGATGATTTACCTTCTTCTGATGATATTCTTCGTGATGTCGAAAAATTTCTTCGTAGCAATGACTAGGCATGTAATTCGATATATGTGAATATTATGGAATTGGATAAAAGGGGAAAATAGTGTCTGTTGAAGAACGACAATTACACCATCTATATAATGATGATGGTGAACTGATTGAAGATCGTCCCTGGATTTTCCGTACTTATGCCGGCCACACTAGTGCACGTGCTTCTAATGATCTGTATAGGAAGAATTTGGCTGCAGGGCAAACTGGATTATCTATAGCTTTTGATCTTCCCACTCAAACCGGCTATTCCTCTGATCATCCATTAGCACTTCCTGAAGTAGGCAAAGTAGGAGTGCCCATTAATTCATTGGATGATTTTCATGTACTTTTCGAAGATATTCCACTTGAACAAATGAACACTTCGATGACAATAAATGCAACAGCTATGTGGTTATTAGCCCTTTATGTTGCTTTAGCTAGAGAACGTGGCGAAGATATTTCAAAGCTACAAGGAACAACACAAAATGATATTGTTAAGGAGTACTTGGCTCGGGGAACATATATTTTCCCTCCAGATGGTAGTTTACGATTAATTGCTGAAATGTATGAGTATTGTTTAGATGCAATTCCACGCTGGAATCCATCAAATATTTGTTCTTACCATTTGCAAGAAGCTGGTGCGACTCCATCGCAAGAACTTGCATTTGCCCTAGCTAATGCAATTGGAATATTAGACCAAATTCAATCACGAGGTGAAATAGAAGGTGACCAATTTGAATCACTAGTGGGTCGCATCAGTTTTTTTGTTAATTCAGGTATTCGTTTTGTTGAGGAAATGTCTAAGATGCGTGCATTTACTGAATTATGGAACGAAATAACTGAAAGTCGATATGGTGTAAAAAACCCCAGATTTAGACGCTTTCGATATGGAGTGCAAGTGAATTCTTTGGGATTAACTGAGCAACAACCAGAGAATAATGCTTGGAGAATTTTACTTGAAACGCTTGGCGTCACCTTAAGTAGAAATGCACGATGCAGAGCACTTCAATTACCAGCTTGGAATGAGGCACTTGGCTTGCCAACTCCTTGGGATCAGCAATGGGCATTGCGTTTGCAACAGATATTGGCCTTCGAAAGTGATTTATTGGAATATCCAGATATTTTTGACGGTTCACCTGTAATTAATTCGAAAGTCAACGAACTCAAAAATTCTGCTAATGAAGAGATAAAAAAAATACTGGAAATGGGTGGGATTCAATCTGCTGTTGAATCGGGATATATGAAATCTCAACTCGTTGGATCTATGGCGCAACGTGTTAGCGATATTAATTCTGGGGAACGTATAGTTGTAGGAGTTAATCGTTGGACTGAAGCGATTGAATCTCCTTTAGTAACTGACGATGGAGGAATATTTCGAGTTGATCCTGACGATGTGAAATGGACAATTGAATCACTAGTAAAAACTAAAAAAAATCGTGATGATCAAAAAGTTTCTGAAGCATTGGATAATCTTTATCGTTCAGCGATCGATGGAGGTAATTTAATGGAAGCATCAATTGAATGTGCACTTGTAAGGGTTACTACTGGTGAATGGAGCGATGTTCTTCGAAAAGCATTTGGTGAATATCGCCCACCTACAGGAATTGAAGGTCAACATTTAGGTTTAGAAGCCGAAAAAATGCATCGTTTGAGACAACGTACAGATAATTTTGCTAATTCAACAGGACGTAGACCGAGAATTGTAGTAGGGAAGCCTGGATTAGATGGACACTCTAATGGAGCAGAGGTTATCGCAGTTGCTGCACGTGATGCTGGATTTGAGGTAGTTTATTCTGGTATTCGACTGACTCCTGAAGATATAGTAAGGTCTGCAATTGATGAAGCTGCGCATCTGATTGGCATTTCAATTTTGAGTGGTTCACATATAGAAATCGCAGATCAATTAATGAACGCTCTTAACGAAATGGGTGCAGGTGATGAGATTGACGTAATTTTCGGAGGTATTATCCCTGCAGATGATATTCCTTTACTGATGGACCGTGGGATTAAGAATATTTTTACCCCCGCTGATTTTGATTTAGTGGATGTCATTGGTGCTTTGTTAGATATAATCGAAGAAAGTAGCAGTGTTCTAACTAACTAATGAACAATTTTTCTGTAACTGATCAAAAACTTGCCCAAAAATTTGAAGTATTTGCCTGTTCTCTCGCTAATAAAGCAGGGGGGCAGATTATTGAGAGTCTTTCTAAAGAAATTAATGTTCGTTATAAAGATTCTAGTTCTAAAAATATAAATCCACGAGATCCTGTATCTGATATTGATCAAGCTGTTGAAAAAATGCTTTCTGAGCAAATAAAAAAACAATATCCTGACCATACTTTTTTAGGTGAAGAGTTTTCCGATACATTCGATGATTCAAAAGAATTTACTTGGGTTATTGATCCTATTGATGGAACACAAAATTTTGTAAATGGATTACCTTTTTATAGTTGTTCTATAGGGCTTCTCAAACAAGGATTGCCTATCGCGGCAGCTATTTGGGCAATTGCTACACATATGGGTATGCCAGGCGTATATCACACACATCGTGGAGGAAAATTAAAATTAGATGGTCAAATTTTAGATGGATTAGGACGCCATAATCAGGGAAAAAAAAGAGGAATTGTTACTACACCAATTAATAACCGACAGTCAAATTCATTTGAATACCGTAATCTCGGTTCAACTGCGTTAGAAGGTGCTCTTGTTGCAGCAGGTGTGTTGCAAGCATCAAAGAATCCCGATCCACATATATGGGATGTGGCAGCCTGTATACTTCTTGCACAATCTGCCGAATGTGAAGTATGGACTAAAGGTCAAAAAGGATGGGCATCATTCGATAGATTTAATCCTGAAGAACTTTCTTCTTGGAGGCAGTCGACATTAATAGCTAACCCAGATGTTGTAGAAAGTTTAAGAAATTGAGTGGCGTCCTGAAAGCACGATATCCGAAGAGAAATTTGTTCAAGGGAATTATTAATTTTTGATTTATTTTTCTCAGATATTTCATTAGTCATGAGTTGTGTGACAAATTATCTAATTATCAAAAACCAAGTCCATCCAGCGATGTTCAATATTTGCATCTAAAAAAATTGCACCACGTGTTTTGTAACCTAATTTTTCATAAAATGCGATTGCATGTGTTTGTGCTGCAAGAGTGATACCGTTTCGTCCTGTCTGTTTTGCCATATTTTGCAACCAGAGCATTACAGCACGGCCTGCACCTTTTTTTCGATATTCTTGGAGTACGGCTACTCGAGTGATGTGTGCGTATTCATTTTCAGGGGAATCTAGTAGTAATCTGCCTGTGGCTATGGGTTTATTATTTTCAAAAACTAATACATGTATAACGGTGTCGTTAATTTTTTCAATAATATCGAAATCGTCGATTTCCTCCTTAGGGTCAACACCTTGTTCTTGTATAAAAACTTGGCGACGAATTTCTAAAGCTAGGTCCATTTCTTCGATAGTAATAATTCTTTGACTTGTAAAAATCATCGGTATACCAATTTTTATTTTTTCATTAAGTTTTGTAAGTATAGACTATTAGCGAAGATTAGTAAGATGATGATGACATATCGGGTGACAATTTCCCGGTTGCAGTGAAAATTGTGCGTTCTGCAATATTCGTCGATCTATCGGCAATGCGTTCGAGATTGTGTGCAACCCAGAGTAACCATGTTGCAGGCTCAATGACAGAAGGATCACTGACCATTACATCGATTAAGTCTCTGTAGATATGATCATAAAGTGCATCTACTTCATCATCATCTTTGTCTACGCTATATGCAGCCTCTGTATCACGTTCAACGAATGCCTGCATAGCCTTATTGAGCATTGCCCTAGCTTTTTCAGCTTGAATAGGAATATCGACTAGTGGTTTCACTAAAGGCTCGTCTTCCATGAGTAGGACAATCCTAGCAATACCACCAGCATGGTCAGCTATTCTTTCTAATTCAGTAGCAATTTGTGATACGGAAAGAATTAAGCGAAGATCTCTAGCGAGAGGACTTTGTAAGGCAATTAATTCAACACACTGATTTTGGAGTTTGAGCTCTAATTTATTTATATCTTGATCTGCATTATTAACTTTTTCCGCAAGTGAAATATTACGAGTTTCTAAAGCTTGCATCGCTTCAATAATTGCACTATCAACCATTGAAGTCATTTCTAATAATGTATCTTGCAAAGAATCCAATTGCTGACTGAATTCTCTACGTGCACCTCCTGCCCCTGTTGGTTCGGGAGTAATTGAATCTGATGAAACCATATCAACCCCTATCACACAAAACAGTAGTTCTGTGAAAATATTATAGTCAATTATATGATATCAGTTCTGTTTTTCGGTTAGAGAATTGTTAAATATATGTGCCTTGCTTAGTAAGTTACTATATATAAACCCTCCTACCAATCCACCTATACAAGGACCTATGATATATACCCAGAATCCATCTCTTGGCCCTGGAATGGCCATTGAATCCCATCCAGCTAACCATGCTATTACTCTAGGTCCAAAATCTCGTGCAGGATTCCATCCTGCTTGTGTTAGTGGTGCGAAAAGGCTGATAAGTGCTGCCAGAGTGAATCCAATAAAAAATGGTGCTATGACACTACTTGGTGCAGATCGATTCTGTTTATCTGTTAAGGCAAAGATCATAAAAACCAAAATAGCCGTTCCGAACGCTTCGATTGAGGCGGCTCCAAGCGGAGAAATGAGTTCAAAAGCTGATGCATCTGTACCAAATACTGCTGGATTAGGAAAATATTCCCCAAAGGCCATTGCACTGAGCTGACTACCATCTTGACCACGAATGAGTCCGTGTTCAGTTTCAAATCGTTCAATAAATTTGCTGAAACTCAGTAATACAGCAATTCCTGCGATAGCTGCACCAGTAAATTGTGCGATCCAGTAAAGTAATAATTGTGAACCTGGAAATTCTTTCGATCTAAAAACTGCCATTGCTAAAGAAACTGCAGGGTTAAGATGAGCCCCCGAGATGCTCGCTGTTGCATAGATAGCAAAGGTAAGTCCAAACCCCCAGATAACAGCTACTTGCCAAAGTCCGACCGGCGCACCAGTAAAGACAGCAGTTGCCACTGAACCTGTTCCAAAAAATACCAATAGAAATGTTCCGATACACTCAGCTATAAACTTTCCACCATTACCTCTGCTAATTAAGTTTTGCAACATCCTATTCACTTATTATTCTCCACTCCACAAATATTTCTTCAACTTTTGTATAAATATCATCACGGATTTTTCTTATAATTTCTATAGATTTACCATGCGGGTCAGAGACTTTGCAGTCAATATATTTCTGACACACAAATAATAATAATCAATTTCACATTTTTTGTTAATATTCGTTTAACGAACATGATTGATCCTCATAACAGCAAATAAAGTGTGATTCAGCGGGGAGTTGATTCGGTATTTCCTTAGCAGAAAATAGGAGGAAAAAAATATATGGAGACATCGCTCAAAATAGGTCGTTTTCTTGGCATTGGATTTCTTGTGAGTTGCCTAGCACTATTTACTATAGCGTGTAATGGAGAGGGTGAAACAGAATCGACTGCAAGTGCTACGACCACTGCAAGTACTGGAAACTACTCCAGTCTCTCTGGTGATGTCAAAGTTGATGGCTCTAGTACAGTATTCCCGGTAACTGAAGCAGTTGCTGAAGAATTTAGTAAAGTCGCAAAAGATGTACGTGTGACTGTAGGTGTTTCTGGTACTGGTGGCGGGTTCAAGAAATTCTGTGCTGGCGAGACTGATATATCAGATGCATCACGACCTATTAAGGAATCAGAAGTTAAGCTTTGTGCTGATGAAGGTGTTGAGTATATCGAAATTCTTGTTGGTCTTGATGGACTTGCAGTTGTTACGAGTAAAGAGAATGCCTTCTTAGGCGCAGGTGTTACCAAAAAACAACTAGGGACTATTTTTGGTGCTCCATCTGAGGGCACGATAATGAAATGGAACCAAGTAGAATCATCTTGGCCATCTAATGATATTGATATTTATGCACCAGACACTGATTCAGGTACTTTTGATTTCTTTAACGAAGAAATTACAGAAGACTTAGGTGGTGCACGTGCAGATTATACTGCATCAACTGATGACAATGTGTTGGTAACTGGTATTAGCGGCGGTAAAAACACTATTGGTTACTTTGGTTATGCATACTACATAGAGAATATGGACAAACTTCAGATAGTTCCTGTTGAAGGTGTTACACCTTCAGCAGGAACGGTTGCTGATGGTAGTTATGTACTCTCACGACCATTGTTCATTTACATACGTGCAGACTCTCTACGTGAGAAGCCACAAGTACGTGAATTTGTTCGTTACTATCTGAGTGATGCAAGCATTCCTCTTGTTAGTGAAGTTGGTTACACTAGTGTGGCCAACGATGAGATTGAAGCTTCTCGAGCTTTGGTTGAAGCAACCATAAAAGGTTAATGGAAAAAAGAAAGCGAAGACATGGAAGCCAAATGGCAATAGATTCTTCTCCGGTAATTAATTCTTCGGGAGCGACGACGCGATTTCGACGTCGTCGCTCCCGTCGTTTATCTGAAAGTATTGTTGCTACTATTTTGATGATATGTGCGGCAATTACGATACTAACTACAGTAGGGATTGTAGCTATCTTGCTCGCCGAGGGATTGTCATTCTTTGGTGAAGTAAAGCCTCAAGATTTCTTTTTTGGAACTCGTTGGACACCCTTATTCCCGTCAGCTGGTTTCGGAGTTCTTCCTTTAATATGTGGGACTTTACTTATTGCATTAGGTGCATCATTAATTTCTTTACCGCTTGGCACTTTAGCTGCTGTATACCTTTCAGAATATGCAAAACCTAAGGTTCGTAATATTTTGAAGCCAATATTAGAAGTATTAGCAGGTGTACCTACGATCGTCTATGGTTATTTTGCTTTGACATGGATCACACCATTACTTAAAGCAACTATTTTCCCTGATATAGGTGTATTTAATGCATTATCGGCAATGATCGTCGTTGGAATTATGACTGTACCGATGGTCTCTTCGATATCAGATGATTCAATTCGTGCTGTTCCAGCTTCACTTCGTGAAGCAGCGTATGGCCTTGGTTCTACAAAATTTGAAGTTGTGACACGTGTCACTTTTCCGGCAGCATTAAGTGGAATTGTTGCCTCATATATTCTTGCAGTTTCACGTGCTGTTGGCGAAACTATGGCGGTTACATTAGCTGCCGGAGCAACTCCACGTATTACCGCCAATCCTCTTGAAAGCGTTCAGACAATGACAGCATATATTGTGCAGGTTTCTCTTGGCGATACACCACAGGGTACAACTGTTTTTCGGACTATATTTGCGGTTGCTCTGACATTGTTTGCGATTACGCTCATTATGAACTTGATTAGCGATCGTATCGTTTCTCGATATAAGGAGCGTTACGAATGACGACAGATCCTTCAAGAACTTCTTTTCGTTCGAACCTTTTTAATGTCAAATTGGCTCGTCGTCACTTAACAGGTAGTATATTTGGCATTGTTGCTTTATTGGGAGCATTGGTTGGTGTCGCAGTACTAATCATTATGCTAGTTGAAGTTTGGCGAGATGGTATCCGATATTTTCGATTAGAATTTCTTGACCTTTTTCCATCACGAAAGCCAGATCAAGCAGGCTTTAAATCTGCTTTTTGGGGTTCACTTTGGGTAATTGGAACAACTGCAATGATAGCTTTCCCTGTGGGTGTTTCCGCTGCAATATATCTTGAAGAATATGCTCCTAAAAATTGGGTTACTAAAATATTGCAAACTAACATTTCAAATCTTGCTGGTGTACCTTCTATCGTATATGGATTGCTAGGACTACAGATTTTTGTAAGAGGTACTATTGGTGTGGGTCCATCTTTAGAAGATCTCGGGTTAAATGATTTTGGGCGTTCAGTACTTACAGGTGGATTGACTCTAGCATTACTGATTCTTCCTGTTGTTATTGTTGCATCTCAGGAGTCATTGAGGGCAGTGCCACCTTCAATTCGTGAAGCTTCATATGGTGTTGGTGCTACTCGTTGGCAAACTGTCAGACATCATGTTTTGCCAGAGGCATTACCTGGTGTAATGACAGGTACTATTCTCGCTTTGTCGCGTGCGATTGGTGAGACAGCACCGTTAATTACTATTGGTGCTTTGACATTTGTTGCGTTTACTCCTGAACATCTTTTGGATGATTTTACAGTAATGCCTATCCAAATTTATAACTGGGCTGCGCGACCACAACATGATTTCCAAGATCTTGCAGCGACTGGGATAATGGTTTTATTGATTGCATTACTCGTTATGAATGCTATTGCAGTAAGTCTTCGCTATCGATTTGGGCATGGAAATGGTAGATGAACGAATAAAAATATATTAAATGGTAAATTAAATTTGTATTTAATGAGGAAATAATGATTTCAAACACTCAAGAAGAATCTTCAAATGAAAATGAAGTGAGTAATACGCCCCAAAATAGTTCTGTACTTAGCACGAATTTAATTATTGATGATCCAATTGTGCAAATAGAAAAATTGACACTTTGGTATGACAATCAACAGGCTATTGATGATGTTTCATTTGACGTCGCACGTAATAAGATAACTGCATTAATTGGTCCTTCTGGTTGCGGGAAAAGTACGTTACTTCGTTGTATAAATCGTATGAATGATCTCATTCCTATCGCTCGTATTGAAGGTCAAGTTAAAATTGATGGAGAAGAATTGTATGGCCCTGCAGTTGATCCTGTGGAGGTCCGAAGAATAGTCGGAATGGTTTTTCAAAAACCAAATCCTTTTCCTAAAAGTATCTATGAAAATGTCGCTTTTGGCGCGCGTATTAATGGATATCGAGGCGATATGGATGAACTAGTTCAAAATTCTCTTGAACAAGCTGCTCTATGGGATGAAGTTAAAGATAAATTGAAAGATTCAGGACTGGCTCTTTCAGGTGGTCAACAGCAGAGATTGTGTATCGCACGTGCATTAGCTGTACAACCAGAAGTCATACTCATGGATGAACCATGCTCCGCTTTAGATCCTATTGCCACACAACGTATTGAAGATCTTATGCGAGAATTATCGTCGGATTATACGATTATTATTGTTACGCATAACATGCAGCAGGCTGCCAGAGTTTCTGATAATACTGCTTTTATGTTGGCACAAGACGATCTCGTCGGTCGCCTTGTTGAATATGGTCCTACAGACCGAGTTTTTACTAGTCCTCTAGAGAATCGTACTGAAGATTATATTACTGGAAGGTTTGGATAAATTTATTTTTTCTCTGTTGTAGGTAATGTAAAACACATCATTGTCCCTTGTCCTGAGTTGTTTTCTACCCAGATTCTGCCACCTAATAAATTTAGTATATTGCGTGCGATAGCTAGTCCTAAGCCACTGTTTGAGGCATTTGTTCTTGATAAATCGCCACTGTAAAATCTTTCAAATATACGCTCATGATCAATTAGTGCAATACCAGGGCCTTGATCTGATATCCCAAATCGAACTTCATTATTTCCATCAATAGTGGTTAGAGTAATTTTTCCATTTTCTGGAGTGACACGTAGTGCATTATCTAGCAAGTTTGTAATGACTTCTAAAATTTGTTCTTTATCACCATATATTTGTGATACCGCCATACTATCGAGAGAAATTTTTTGCAAAGGTTTGAGGAGCGGATTAAATCTTTCAATAGCAATTTCAAAGAGTTCTTTTGGAGACAAGAGTTCGACATTCATAGCTTCTGTACCACTTTCAAGACGTGCAAGTTGCAGTAATCCCTCAATAATTGATTCAAGTCGAGTAATTTCATCAACTAATCTTGATTGAAAATCTTGCCGCATTAATTCATCATTGACCCCTTCTTCCAATGTTTCTGCAATAGCTTTTGCAGCGGCGACAGGAGTACGAAGTTCATGTGATGCATTGGCCACCAAGTCAGAGCGTGCCTGTTGTGCTTTTCTTAATAGGGTAATTTCTTGAAAAGATAAGACAGTACAATACATTGCAAAACTGTCGATATACATTTTTCCGGCAGTCATTTCAACAGTGACACCGTTGTTCAGAGTTAGTTCACGAATACTTGATGCAGCTTCACGGGCTATTTCGACAACATTGTGATTCAAGGTGGCACGAATCAATGAAAGCTTGGATTCATTATTTGCTAGGTTACTAAATAATGAGAGTGCATTGTGGTTGTAATGAATTACTCTAAGTTGATCATCTAGCATAATAATTGGGATGGATATATTGTTAATATATCGATTAATATCTGATTGAACTTCTGCAGTATTATCGATGACGATGCTGCTTTCAATGTTTTGTCGACTTAATTTTGCAGACAAAGTGATTAACATTACCATTGCTAGTAGCGTGATTATCGAAGTTATCTCAGCGGTAGCAAAAAAAAATGAGATACTAATAAGTATGCACATGAATACGATAAATAGGCGGTACCAATTCAAAAAGTTCATGCCACGAATTTATACCCTAAACTGCGGACAGTCAGTATATGCACTGGTTTAGCAGGATTTTTTTCAAGTTTTTCTCGTAACCATCGTATATGTACGTCCACAGTTCTTGTAGTCCCTGGGTAACTATAGCCCCATACAGATTCAAGGATCATTTCTCTTGTTAATGCTTGTCCATCATGTCGGATTAGGTATTCAAGTAAATCGAATTCTCTGGGGCGCATAGAGATTTTTTTACCATCTAATTGTACTTCATGGCCAATTAAATTCACAAAGATGTCCCCAACTACAAGAGAGGAACTCTCTGTTTTTGGATGTGTAGTGGATTGACCTGAAATATCCTCACGGCGAAGGGCAGCTTGTACTCTAGCTCGAAGTTCACGCATGGAGAAAGGTTTTGTTAGATAATCGTCAGCGCCCAATTCAAGTCCGTGTATTTTATCAGCTAAGTTGTCACGTGCTGTTAGCATGATAATGGGCATTGAATATTCTGGGCGTAAAATTCGACACACATCTAACCCTGACATTTTTGGAAGCATAAGATCAAGCACTATAAGATCGGGTTGTTCATTACGTGCTGCTTCTAATCCTTCAGCGCCGTCAGATTTTGTAATGACTTCATATCCATCGCGTTCAAGGTTGTATGCCACCATATCTTGAATAGTGACATCGTCTTCAACAACTAGTATTTTTACCATTGAATCATTATAAGTATATTTTTTTATGCATACTTTAAGAATTTGTTAAGAGAATCTTAAGAGTATGTCTCTATAAATTTCAATACTCTTTGCCAAGCGTCATCTGATTCAATTTTGTATTCATCAAATCCACGATCGAAAAATGAATGTGGTGCTCCCGTATATGTGACTATTTCATGTGGATGATCATTATCTGATAATTTCTGTTCATAAGTCGCTACTATCTCTGCAGGGATACCTTGATCAGCACCACCCATTAATCCAAGGATAGGACATTCAAAATCTGATACTAAATCTATTACTCCTGGAGCTCCGATAGGACGTCCTTCACGGGTAGGATGTCCGTAAAAACCAATGGCACCTGATAAACCATGACCTTGTGCTGCTTGCTGCCATGAGCCACTACCACCAAAACAAAACCCCATTGTAAATATTTTTCTACCTGGTTCATCTGCGCGTAAATGTTGAATGCATGCACTTACATCTAAACGTAGACCTTCATAAGTCGTCTGATCGACATGTGGCATATATTCGAATTCTGCGTCCCTTTTCCCTACACCTGCTGTCCGCCCAAAATAGTCGAATGCGATAGCATCGTAACCCCGTTCAGCGAATCTCATTGCTAATTCTTCATAAAATGGGAATAAGCCACGGACATCAGGGAGTACAACTATTCCAGGCCCTTTTTTTTCATCGGAATTTGCTCTAAAAGCTGCAAAATTATTGCCATCATCAGCTGACAAAGTTAGGTCGCTTGTATCGATGGCAGCACCTTCGATTGGCTTAATCGGGGGTAAGGCTTCATAAGGAAAACACATATATCTATCCATCCTAACATTAGTCTTTTTCTGTTATTTTCTAGCTTACAACTTTTCTATTGATTTGCTAGGTATTAATTATCCTCGAGCTCATTTTTCAACAGTTCTCGTCTCAATTTCTAAAAATTTATTTAGTTCAACAACATTTTTTAATTCTTCAGATAAATAAGATACATCTTCTTTTGATAGCGTTGGGCTTTGGAAATTATCATCCATACTTTCATAAAAATTTTTCCATGCTCTAAATGCCACTAACATTGGTTGTGAAGCGTCTATGAGGATTTTAAATCCTAATTTTCCTAATTCAACTCGATCGGTTTCTAAGGAAGTCAAGCCACCATTAGGAACTAATAATTGAAATGGTCCCTCTAAAGTATTCGAGATTGCTAAAAGCTCCTCTCGATTTCTTGGTGAAAGCATTAGAACATCTGCGCCTGCATCTTTATAAGCTTTCCCACGATTTAAAGCATCATTTAATGATGTAGATCGAATTCCATTTGTACGAGCGATAATCAAAAATTCATTATTTCTACGTGCATTAATAGATTCTTTAATTTTTTCCACCATTAATTGCTGAGGGATCATATGTTCGATGTCTGCGTGATGATGTGCACGTTTGGGAATAATTTGGTCTTCAATTTCTATGGCTTCGAATCCAGCAGATTCAGCAAAAGGAATTGTCCGGTGCATATGCATCGGATCCCCAAATCCTGTTGCACCGTCCAGGATAAGAGGCAGTTGAGAGGCACTACGTATTTCTATTCCAATCTGGACTAGTTCTGTGATGTTAAGATTCGCTTCTAAAAATACTTTTGCATAACCTAGCATGCCTCCACCTAAATACAATGCATTAAATTGAGCTTGTTCGGCTAGCTTTGCCATCAAAGGATTGAAAACTAAAGTTGTAATTACGGGATCAGTTTTTTCGATCATCGTTTTAAGAGTTTGCATATGTTTCCTTGCTCCAAATTATTTAGTCTATGCGAATAATTGGCGGTATTGTATATAAGAATAAAAAATGAGGGACAGTAATGGACGAATTTCTTGAAAAAGAGCCTTCTGAGAAGATGATAGATTTATTACTTCGTGACTATGAAAGAGAATTGGAATTACGTAAATTAAGCGAGATAGAACTTGGTCCTATTTCTAAAAAATTGTCTTTTGCTTTATCTATGTGGTTAGAAGATAGTTCTGAAGATATTGTGGATATCCGAAAAATTCGTAAAGATTATGTGTATGCATTAAGCAATTGGGACGAACGTTTAAGAGAATGGATCTCTATTCGAGGATCATTTGAACGACTAGAAAATATAAGTTTTTATATGTCAGATCTCCAATGGGAAAAATTCAATAAGCTACAATCAGAAGAATTGATGCAGACATTTTCTATTAATGAATTTGATTCAGATCAATTATTTATTAAACAACATTTACTGGAATTTGAAGAATTTAGTGAATAATGTCAGAACAACTTGAGGTTGATGTTTTAATAGTCGGAGCCGGTATGGCAGGTTTAACTGCAGCTACCCAACTATATTCTGAAGGATTTAATGTTCGTATTGTAGAAAGAGAATCAGTAATTGGAGGTAGAATACGAACAGATGTAGTGGATGGATTTAAAATTGATTATGGTTTCCAAGTCTACTTAACTGCATATCCGAAGGCTCAAGAAGTGCTCGATTTAGAACAACTTGATCTTCAACCATTTTCTCCAGGTGCAATAATTTGGACAGGGAAAGAGTTTACTTCTGTAATAGATCCGCTCCGTCGACCTTCTAAAATTGTTAAGACTATTCGCTCTAAAATTGGATCTTTTAATGACAAATTTAAAGTTTTGCGCCTTCGTAAATCCGTTCTTATTCCTTCACTGAGTACTCTGTTTATTCGTCGAGAGACCACTACGAGTGAAAAATTGCAATCGCTAAAATTCACTTCAAGATTCATCAATTCATTTTTTAGACCATTTTTTGGGGGAATTTTTTTAGAATCAGAGTTGAGAACTTCATCTCGTTTTTTTGATTTTGTCTTTAGGATGTTTGCACAAGGTGATGGTGCAGTGCCGTCGAATGGCATGGCAGCAATCCCTGGGCAGTTAGCTTCTCAATTGCCTCATGATGTGATTCTTACGAATACAGAAGTCAAAGATATTCAATTAGGTGATTTGATTACAGTGCACCTCTCAGATGACCAATTAATAAGATCTCGCTCAGTAATTGTTGCTACACCTTGGCAAATAGCTGAAAATTTAACAGGACTTAATATTCGTAGTGATGGTTTTAGTGATTACAGTGTTACTAGCATTTCATACGCTGCGACGACTTCCCCTGTTAATGACAATATATTAGTTCTCAATGGTTCTGGTAATGGTGTAATTAACCATTTGGTTTGTATGAGCGACGTCGCAACAAATTATTCTTCAGACAGTCGTTCACTTGTTAGCGTCACAATTTTGGGAGATCCATCATTGAGTAACGAAGAACTTAATATCCAATGCTTAAGTGAACTCGAGGTATGGTATGGTGCAACTGTTAAAGAATGGCAATTGATTCGTGTGGATAGAATCAACCATGCTCTACCGAAAAATCCAGTGATGACTATCAACCCTGAAGTCCCCCAGCCAATGAAAGGCGTATTTCTAAGTGGAGATTATCTAGCTACTCCTTCTATTGAAGGTGCAATAACTTCTGGATTATCCACTTCAGCAGGAGTTGCAAAATTTTTAAAGAATGAAAGTACTGTTGATATCCCTCTTGAGCGACCTTCGTTCGAAAATCGATTTACTGTCGATTGCAGCCTCGAAGAAGTAGCATTGTTTCATGCAAGTGAGAGTGCATTGGAAAACTTACAGCCACCATTAAGTCGTTTCCAAATTTCAACAAATGAACCATTAAATGATGGATCAATTGTTGAATTTGAAGTAGGGATTATTCCTTTTAAGATTAAATGGAAAGCAATCCATCGAGATGTCAACTTTTTGGAAGGTTTTACTGATGTAATGTCCGAAGGTCCAATGAAATATTGGTTGCATCGTCATGAATTTAGTGCCTTAAGTTCTAATAAAATAGAAGTGCATGATCGAATTTGGTACGCACATCATCGAGGTTTTAGAGGAATAATTTCACGATTGATGTTCAACCAATTAACACTGAAATTTTTATTTTCGTATCGTGCAATAGCAACTCGAAAAACAATATTAAAGCAAAGAAATACTTAATGATTTTGGTTGTATTCTAAAACTTTTTGTATCACGTTAGCTGTTCGTTCATAGGAAATAAAAGTAGGGATTGACTCTTCTCTCAGCGTCTTCGAAAGATCAGCTATTGCACTTCCATCATGTGCCGGAGTGGGCGAATGTGCAATGACTGCAATGGGTTTAGGTGTGGTGGATTTTAATCTCTTTAACGAATCAATCTGTGTTTGCATCCGTTCTCGATCATCATCATCATCTTGTGGCGGACGTACTTGCACTAATAGACAGTCAACATTTTCGTCTGCAGTTAAGGTATCAAGTATTACATCTACCTGTTCGCGATTTGATCCCATGTCGACAGGATTTCCAAAGCTGGCACCTACAAGTGAGAACCAACTTCCCAATTTCTCCTGAGATTCATTTGAAAGATCAGGGATACGTAATCCTGCGCGAGCAAATGTATCTGCCATGGCAACTGATTGACCTCCAGATCCTCCAGTTACGCCTAGACCATTACCGGTAAATTTTGGTAGTAAACGTAATGCATTGATGAGGTCAATCATTTCATCAACTGACTCTACTTGCAGTGCACCAGTTTGTTTACACATAGCGTCCCAAACTTTATCTGACCCTGCTAAAGAAGCTGTGTGTGATGCTGTTGCTCTACGTCCTGCATCAGTCATCCCGCCTTTCCAAAGCACTACTGGTTTTCTTTTTGCCACATCTTTCAAAATTTTTGTAAAACGTGGTCCGTCATGTAATCCTTCGATGTACATGCCAATAAACTGTGTTTGTTCATCATTGCCAAAATATTCCAGATAATCTGCAGATTCTAAGACAACTCCATTACCAAAACTGACTACTTTATTAACAGGGACACCATTGGCATATGCTGCTGCAGAAATATCACCAGCATGACCTCCACTTTGTGAAATGAATGTCGTATCACCTTCAAATCCTACAGCTTGTTTTTCACCAAAACGTACTCCTGCTGCAGGATTATATAGCCCCATGCAATTTGGACCGATTACTGCTATCCCAGATTCACGCGCGATATCTGTAAATTCTTTTTGCAAATCGATAGCTTCTTGTACATGTGTTTCAGCAAAGCCAGAGGTGAAGAATGCTGCTCCAGCAACACCTTTATTGATGCAGTCTTTCAGTACTGCATTTGCAGCAACTCGTGGTACCGCAACGAGGACAAAATCGATATCTTCTGGGATTTCAGTTAAACTTTGATAATTTTTGATTCCCATTTCTTCGATACCAGGTATTTCATTTGGATCAATTTGAACAGAATATATATTTCCTTGAAACGTACTCATACATCTGAGCCATCGATAATTGGTTCTGGAAACATCGCCGATTACTGCGAGTGTTTTCGGGTTAAGAGTTCGTGTAAGTCGGTCTGTTTCTATCATGTGTTCCTACTAGTCCTTATTCTGATTTAGGTATGCTGAGAATAGCTCAAATATTGCTGATGTAAAAATGTTTTTACTCTTTCAGTAATGGAAATAGTATAGTTTAGAAAACAACTATTTAAAAATAATGTTTTTAGAGATTAGGAATACTATGACGTATCGCCCAGATAGAATGTCATTTGGAATTTTTTTAGCACCTTTTCATAAGACAGGACAAAATCCAACTCTTGCTCTTGATCGCGATATGGCATTAATTGAACATCTTGATCGATTAGGTTTCGATGAAGTTTGGATAGGTGAACATCATAGTGCTGGTTGGGAACTTATTGCTGATCCAGGCTTAGTCATTGCAGCTTTAGCAAATCGAACTCGTACCATACGCCTTGGTACTGGAGTGACTAGCTTACCGTATCACCATCCACTCATAGTTGCAGATCGAATGGTGCAGTTAGACCACATGACACGAGGGCGAGCAATGTTTGGTGTGGGTCCAGGTGCTTTAACTTCAGATGCATATATGTTGGGTATTGATGCAACAAAACAACGTGAAATGATGATGGAGTCATTGGAGGCTATTGTTGCCTTATTGAAAGCAGAAGAACCTGTGAATATGACAACAGATTGGTTTACACTTCGCGATGCACGTTTACAAATTGCTTCATATACACGACCTCATTTGCCGATTGCAGTTGCACATGGATTTTCTCCTGCTGGCCCAATGGCAGCGGGACAATTTGGAGCAGGATTACTATCAATGGCTGCATTTCAACCTGGAGCTTTAGTTGCTCTTCCTGAAGCGTGGAATTGGGCTATGGAACAATCTCAGCTTCATGGGACATCTTTATCGAGAGATGATTGGCGATTAGTCATTCCAGTGCATTTGGCAGAATCCAGAGAGCGAGCTATCGATGAAGTTCGTGAAGGATCGTATGCATATAATGTTGAATATTTTGGCGAAACTCTTGGTCGAACTCCTTCTTCTGATACAGAAAGTATCGAATCAATGATTGAACGTGGTGGTGCAATTGTTGGAACACCTGATGATGCTATTGAGTTCATAGAAGGATTAATCGATCTGACAGGAGGTTTTGGTGGTTTTATGGGATTAGCGCATGAATGGGCTGAACCAGAGGCAACATTTCGTTCTTATGAATTGTGGGCGCGATTTGTAATGCCTCATTTTCAAAATATGATTCAAACCACGCAAGCTGGACGTGATTGGGTTTCAAGCCATCGAGATGATATATTTTCTCCGCGTGCTGCTGTAACCCGCAAAGCTTTTGATGATGCAAATGTTGAACTACCTGAAGGCATGGAGAATCAAATGCAGCGCGGAAAGAATTAAAGCGGATAGGGGAAAAGAATGGTTGATGCATACGATGCTATTGTAATTGGTGGTGGTATTCTTGGCGTTACTACTACTTATAACCTTGCCCGTGCAGGTCAGAAAGTGGCCTTATTAGAAGCTAATACTATTGCTAAAGCTGCAAGTAATAATAGTTTTGCATGGCTAAATTCACATGGGAAAGATCCAGGGCCTTATCATGACTTAAATGTTGCAGGCATGAAGGAATATTCTTCATTGGAAGAACGAGTACATGCGGTAGATGTACACCGCACAGGCTCACTCTATTGGGCCGCATCGAAGGCTGATGATGATTTTCTTGTTAACCGATATAATACCCTGACCTCCCTTAATTATGCTGTAGAAATGATGGATAGAGGACAAGCTCAACAACTCGAACCTTGTATTAAATTCCCAGAAATCGCCGAGCAAATTTTGTTCTGTAATGATGAAGCTTGGGTAGATCCTCCTCAAGTGATCAATGCCTTGTTAGATGATTCCGTTGGGAATGTCGATGTTTTTGAAAATGTTTCTGTACTTGGTTTCGACAAAAATGGTGATGTAGTAACAGACATCAAAACTACAAGCGGGAATTTTTCAGCTGGGTCGGTAATTATATGTGCAGGTGTATCTACAGGTTTGTTAGCTGATTCGATACAAGTTCCAGTGCCCGTTAATCGTAAACCAGGATTTTTAATTGTGACTTCCCCTGTTCCTCCAGAGACATTGTCTCGTGTTGTTCATCATGGTCGTGCCGCATATACAGCCAATGTTGCGAAAGATGATATCTCTTGTCATTTACGTCCAGATATTTCAGGTGGGATTCGAATAGGTGCTGATTTATATGATATGGCCGTCGATGAAAAGTCCATCGTTGATCCAATACCTTCATTTGCATATGAGTTACATGATCTTGCAAAATCTGTACTTCCTGCGTTAGAGAATACAGAAATTGCAAAAGCTCATTTAGGTGTTCGTCCGATACCTGCTGATGGATTTACTGTTGCAGGTTTACTACCGCAATATAAAAATGCCTACGTCGCAGTGACCCATAGTGCGGTTACGATGGGCCCTTTGATTGGTAGGTTAGTTGCAGAAGAAGTTCTTGGTAACAAGCCCGACCCGTTACTGAAAGAATTCCGTCCTGAAAGATTTAGTACTTAAGGTAGTGGATCTTAAAATTAGGATTACCTCCCCTTGAACTCTGGATCACGTCTTTCAACGAATGCTCGAACTCCTTCTTTAGCATCTTCTGTGCTGTTGATAAGAATTCCTGTGTAATATTCCATTTCTGCTGCTGCGATGTGATCTGACTCTGGGAACATTGTTTTATATACCATCCGTTTTGCTAATGCCTGTGCAATCGATGGCCCTTTCGCAATTTCATGTGCAAATTTGAGTGTTTCCTCCATGAGATCATCGTGTTCTACCACTCTTAATACAAGTCCTAATCTTAAGGCTTCTTCCGCATCGATCATTTCACCTGTCCACATTAACTCCAAGGCTTTTTGTACACCAACTATTCTCGGGAGTCTGAAATTTAAGCCACCATCTGGTCGCCGGCCACGTTTTGTTTGTAAAACACCAAACTTTGCATCAGCAGATGCGATACGTATATCTGGTGTAAGTGCCAATCCAAAACCGGCACCAACAGCATATCCATTAATTGCACCGATAATTGGTTTGTCACACTGTGCAAAAACCAATTGAGCGCTTTCCCAAGAGTGAGGCAATGTTACAGGTCTCGGTTCAGGTTCTTTTCCATCAGCACCAGTAATTTTTGATAAATTACTAACGTCTGCTCCGACGCAAAATCCGCGTCCAGCACCAGTCAGTACGATTACTTTTATATCTGGATTTTTTCCCATTTCACGGACTAAATCTAACATTCCTTGGGTCATTGCTGCACTCATAGCATTCATTCTATCGGGTCTATTAAGAGTAATAATTGCGACATCACCGTCTTTTTCAAATAATAAATCTTCAAAGTCCATGGTAGCCTCTTCTCACATATGTACGCATAGTAACTGTCCTGTTAAAGAAAGCAATAGTATTGCTGTTCTGACACTACGCGTAGTGGTTTTCAGTACTATACATACGTCTTTCTTGGATTTCGACTTCTGGAATAGCGTCTTTTGATCGATTAACAATTTCAGGGGTAGAAGCATTAATTATATTGATAGCTTCTGTACCTGAAAGTTGTTTTTTTTCTAATAACGAACTAGCTAAAGCTGAGATTTGTTTTTGAATATGAGGTGTTTGTTCAATTAATTCTTTCGCTTCTCCAAGGCACTGTCCGAAAAGAGATCGCATTTTATTTTCACTGGCTATTTCGTTGTCTTTTGACAGTAAGTATGAAATGAGTTCTCTTGCTTTTCTCAAATCATTAATACAACCATCAGTATTAAATTGACCTGTTGCTAGCCGCCCACCTAGTCCCCCTGCCATAAGTGCGATAATTGATTGGTTAGCTATATATTCATATTCTTTTCCATCATTTTTTGTAAACATCCGGTTTTCACCGTATATGGGTATGTATTCAAAGACCGTTGGTGAATTTTCATCGTATGTTGTGAGGTCAAGTCTTCTTACGGGATGATTGAAATAGTAGTTAACAACAGCATGTGAAGCTTCATGGTGTGCTAATTCTTCAATACTATTTATTCTATGCATAAGTGTTACTTTACTGAAAAAAATTATCGTAAGGTATAAAAAACCTTAATTACAAACGTGTCATTAATTGTAAACTTGGTATCCATTTAATGTGGTTCAGGAGGCATAATGAATCCGAAGATTGTTTTTGTAACTGATTTTCCTGATGCTGCTGATGAAGCTCGTTCGATAGCACCATCTGGATTTAATCTTGTAATTGCAGAGGCTCATAGTAGCGCGTATAAGGAAGCACTTACTGATGCAGAATATTTGGTTGGTTTTGTTGATAGTCTGGTAAATGAAAAGCTGTATCAAGAAGCCCAACATCTTCGTTTAATCCAATTACTGAGTGCAGGATATGATAAAGCTGATATTCAAGCTGCAAAACAATACGCTATACCAATTGCTAATAACGGAGGTGCAAATTCAATAGCAGTTTCCGAGCATGCATTAATGTTAATGCTTGCTGTTTCACGTAAGTTGGTTGAACAGCATACAACTGTTACTGCAGGCAAATGGCGTGGTGAAGTCACTCCTCGTGTGCATGAAATAAGTGGTAAAACATTAGGGATTATTGGACTAGGAACTATCGGAAAAAAAACTGCTCGCCGTGCTTTAGCCTTTGGTATGAAAGTCAACTACTATGATATCGATCGCCTGACTGAAGATGAGGAAGATGCATTAGGAGTCAAATTTAATCTTTTGAGTGAAATTTTTCTAAATTCCGACATCATTTCACTACATGTTCCATATAATTCATCAACTCACCATATGGTAGGTGCGGATGAATTAGCTTTGATGAAATCCGATTCTATTCTAATAAATACTGCGCGCGGTCCAATTGTTGATGAATTTGCTCTATATAAAGCGCTTGCAGAGGGGATAATATCTGGAGCTGGATTAGACGTCTTTGAGCAAGAGCCACCTCCTGAAGATAATCCTTTATTTCGACTTGGAAATGTTATTCTCACTGCACATTTAGCAGGGCCAACTTTTGAAAGTTTTTCAGCGCGTGTTCGTAATGGGTTTGATAATGTACAGAGAGTTGCACGGGGTGATGATCCTCTTTGGGTTATTCCTGAATTGAGTGAATAGTATGAGGTTTGATTATGGCAACACCATCTTGGCTTAGGGAACGATTAAGTGATGGTGGACAAATTATTCTTGATGGTGCTACTGGTTCAGAATTAGAGCGCCGTGGTGTACCTATGGATGAAAATGCTTGGTGTAGTCCTTCAGTAACTACTCATAGTGAAGTTCTTAAATCAATTCATAAAGATTATATTTTTGCAGGTGCTGAAGTCTTGATCACCAATACTTTTGCCGCCTCTCGCCAAGTGCTTGAACCGGCAGGGTTTGGAGATGAAGTTAGAGCAATTAATACAGCTGCGGTCGATATTGCGAAGGAAGCAATTCGTGAAACTGGTATGACAGAAATTGCTATTGCTGGTTCTATTTCCGATTTCCTTGCAGACGGTATGGGTCTAGCTTCTAAATGGTCTCAACCAGCTCGATTAAGAGCAACGTATAGAGAACAAAGCGAAATATTAGTTGAGGCTGGTGCCGATCTCATCATGCTTGAAATGATGCAAGAGCCTGAGGTGGCAATTCCCGCGATTGAGGAGTCTATGAAGGCTGGTGTAGATGTTTGGATTGGAATGAGCTGCAGAAGTGGAAAAGATGGGAATATTGCCTCAAGTTCATTAAGAACTGCAGAAAAATTGTATATGTACGATGATCTCAATAGAAGTTTTGATGAAACCTTAGAAGCGGTCACAAAATATGATGCTGCATCTATTCACATTATGCATAGTAATGTTGATGATACAACTTTGGGGATAGAAGCTTTAAAAAAGTATTGGGACGGTGCAATAGGTGTCTATCCCAATTGTGGTTATTTTCAAAGACCTAGTTGGCAATTTGTCGATATTATTGAACCTTCTATATTTCAAGATTATGCACAAAAATGGAAAGATAGTGGGGTTCAAATTATTGGGGGGTGTTGCGGCATTGGTCCTGATCATATTGAAGTTCTAAGAGGCATTAATTAGCTGAATTGGAAGAATATTGTTATGGATAAGGTGATTGTTTTGGTAGCACTTGAGAAAGAGTTGCCACAGATGGTATTACCTAATTTTCACATCGAATATACAGGGGTCGGTAAAGTAAATGCGGCATTTAAGACCAGTGAATTAATTCATCAATTTTCTCCAAAAACCATCATAAATTATGGAACAGCAGGTAGTTTAAGGCGTGATTTAAAGGGACTTGTGGAGGTATCAAGTTTTTTTCAAAGAGATATGGATGTTTCTGCTTTAGGATTAGAAGTAGGTAAAACTCCGTTTGATGAAATTTCGGAAATTTCATTTGGACGGGAAGGTTTTTCCTGTGGTAGTGGTGATAGTTTTGTTACTGAATTACCGCAATTGGATACTGATTTGGTTGATATGGAAGCTTATGCTATTGCAAAAGTTTGCTTTTATAAAAATGTTGATTTTTTATGTTTTAAATACATTTCGGATAATGCTGATGAGAATGCATCAGAAAGTTGGGGTAAGAATATCAGTCATGGGCAAGATTTATTTAGAACAAAAATTTTGGAGTTATCAAGTACATAGGATTAAATATTTTTGACTACCTCCCGAACTTTTGAACTTTCATATTTCAAGATTGGTATCAATTCTTTACCGTAATCGATGGCATCTTGAAAAGGATCCCAACCACGAATAAGGACAGTACCTACTCCTAATTCATAATATTTCAGAAGTGAATCAGCTACTTGTTCTGCTGTCCCAACTAGAGCTGAAGTGTTACCTGAAGCTCCAGTGGCTGCAGCAAGAGGCATCCATAAACGTTCATCATGGAGATCAGATTGATTAGCAAAATCCAGTAATCTTTTTGAACCAATTGATGATCTTTTTGGTATAGGGTTCGATGCTAAATTAGACTCAACTGCATTTAAGAATTCGCGTGCCTTTTCCCATGCTAAGGATTCTGTATCTTCGATTACGGGTCTGAATGACACACTATATTCGAGATTTCTTCCATGGCTTGTAGCACGGATATTCAGATCTTCTATCTGTTGTTGAATTGCTGCCCTTGGCTCTCCCCAAAACATATAGACATCAGCTTGCCGTGCACCAATATCTAAGGCGATGTCAGAGCTACCCCCGAAGTAGATAGGGATTGAAGGTTCTTGATGGGATTGCACCGCACTTGAGGCATTCTCCAATTGGTAGTATGTGCCACTATGATTGAATGAATCCTGTCTGAGTGCTTTGCGGAAGACAGTTAGATATTCATCGGTACGTCTATAACGATCATCATGTTCTAAGAAGTCGCCATCTTTTCTTTGTTCTGCATCACTTCCTCCTGTAATGAAATGTACACCAATACGTCCACCTGTGAAGATGTCAACAGTTGATGCTCTACGTGCTGCCAATGTCGGAGCAACAAAACCAGGACGATGTGCTACGAGGAATTTTATCTGTTTAGTAGCTGCAGCTGCAGCTTGTGCTACTGCAAAGCTTTCCGCAGAATCAGATCTATATCCAACTAGTACGGCATCGAATGCACTTTTTTCATGAGCTTGTGTGAAGCGGTTTAGGTAATCTACATCAATACCACCACCTATAATAGAGACAGGTGTATCACCTTTGCTGGGGTTCGCACCAATCATTCCAACTACATTGAGTGACATTAATTTCTCCTGTTGCGAGCTAATGTTGACTTAGTTACTCATATTTATAGATAATTTGTCAATCGAATAACTATAAGATCTATAAAGGATATTGAAAAAGATGTTTCTTAGCGAACCTTAAGGAATAGATCTATCATTACGATAATTAAACCTATTAATGCAAATATAAAAGTGAGAGGTAGAAATAAGCTATCATGGAGCACTCCATCTGCATCTAAATACCCATAAAAAGTATTTTGAATAATTAGAGATATTATTCCTAAAATAATGAATATTATTCCAGTTAGTGTGAGTCTAGACATACTTTTATTTCTCTCTCGGAGCAACTTACTACTGATAATAAAAACAGCAGTGCAATAAGTATCGTACTCATAATATCCATCTAATTGCACTCTATAATGCTGAAATTCAAAAGATATTAGATAGTTTAGGTAGATAGAAATTAATGTAATTAGAAGGATTCAAATAATTAGTGACGAACACCTATAATATCTGATAATTCATCGACCATGGCATGTATGTGTTCAATGGTAGTCCCACAGCATCCACCTATAATTTGCACACCATTTTCAACCCAATTTCGACAATGTGTCGCGAAAATTGCTGGTTCGACCTTTTGACTAATCCCTCTCCTCACTTCAGAAGAAGTTTCAGCGTAAGCCATGACTAAACCCTGCCAATGCGCAAAGAGAATCTGAAGTGCTACATTTGTTGTTTCTATGGTGCTGTGCATAACTCCCATCACTTGGGGTTGAAACGAGAGCATTGCCTCTATTAAGGTGTCATAGGATCTATCTTCTTCCTTGAAGTGATTGGGTGAAAGCCTTTCAGCTGGTTCTTCAAAATGTTGATCCCAAGCAGAGACACTTCCATCATCGCGTAGTGTGCAACTAGTACCAATCCACACTGGTAATCCTGTTTCAACAGCAGCAGATATTGCTAGACTTGACTTATCAATATCTCTCATCATCTCCATCAAAATCAAATCCACACCAGATTTAGCCAGTGTTTGAGCAATTTCTTGGTAGTTGTTAAACTCTTCTTCTGGTGTTGGAATAAATCGTGGGTCAGGACTTACAGTACCTGGGATCCACGCAGTCATGTTAGACATTGAACCGGCAATAGCAACAGGTCGTTCAGGTGATACATTGTTGATAGCTTCACGTGCCAATTCTACTGCCCTTGCATTGATGCTGACAGTTTCATCAGCAAGGCCTGCGCTCGCCAAAACGTGACGGCTAGTAGAAAAAGTATTGGCCGTAATTATATCTGCCCCAGCGAGAATATACTCTTCATGTACTTGGCGAACTATGTCAGGGTGGGTCTTGTTCGCAACTCCACACCAAGCAGCGGAATCCATCGGCGCACCCCACCTTGCAATTTCACTACCAGTTGCCCCATCAAGTATAATGACTTCTTGATTATTTATTTTATTATCTAGGATCATACTTATTTTTTCTTTATCTAGTCATGATCGGTATTATCTTTTGCTGTTATAGATTTGTCTAGAAAAGTCTCAGTATGTTGGTTGTATTCATGAATTGTTAAAATTGCACGCCGTCGAAATAGAGTATTGAGTATGATGCCTGTCCCACCTGTGGCGATCATGATCGGTACGCCGACAATGCTACCAAGTCCACCCATTATGAATCCTCCAACTGCTGTAAATGAGATTGCTAAGCTATGAAGGCTGACAGCTCTGCCTCTCATATTGGGTGGTGAAACTAATTGGATAAGCACTCCAAGGGTAAGGTCATATGCATTGAGGAACGCCATAACTGCTCCTGCTAGGAATACTGACAAGGGTAGAGATCTTGAGAATGCGAATGCAATAAGTGTAATACCTGCACCAAGTGCATTTAGGAACACGATACGAGGTTTGTTCAAAGAATCGCCTTTTGTTGCCATAAACAATGTGCCTATAAACATGCCAGTTCCTATGCCCGCTTGTAGAAAGCCCATTCCTAAAGCATCTACCTCGAGTACATTCTTGGCCATTACAGGTACCATGACGAGGAAAGCAAACCCCAACATCTCCATTACAACACTGACAGTGAACAGCACTCGGAGTGAAGGATTTCTGGAAGTATATTTTAGCCCTTCTATCGTTTGCCGTAGAAGGTGCCCTGATGAAGGGTCAATACTTCCTGTAACATGGATAAGTGAAAGAAATGGAAGCGAAATAGCTAAACTGATAGTAATTAATGCATAGGCAGCCCAAATACCTGCCCATTCGATTAATGCCCCTGCAAGCATTGCACCACCAATCATCATTGGTGTAGTGGATATACGCCAGAGTGAGACGCCATTTACCAGACGTTGTGAGCCGACAATATCGTAGATGAATCGATTTATTACCGTAAATCGTGTGGCACGTAGACAGCCGATGACAAATGCTACAGCTAAGGCCATCCAGAGATCTAACACCTCAAAATATATGGTTACTGTCATCAATAAGGCAATCGATGTACTCATTGTACCTTCTATGATTAGCAGATTTCTGCGTTGGAACCGATCGGCAAGAGTGCCAGCTAGAGACGAGAAGAAGAACTGTCCAATACCCAACAAAAGGGCATAGATACCGATCCAAAATTCTGAGTCATTAGACAACTCAAGTATTAGCCAGCCATGGACAGCCATACGTACGGTCATGTCCACAGCAGCAAAAGTGCTACTCAAATAGAATGGCTTATATCCTGATACCTTGAATGAAGCTATTAAGTTATTCGAAGAAAAGTCGTTCAGAAACAGACCTCCAGAAGATATTCATATTTAAAAGTCATATTGGATAATTGCTGAAATTTTGAGCAAGACATGTCTTTGCTAATCGCACATAAAACCTTCCCACCGCTTCATGTATTCAATAAAATTATCCGACAATCCTTCGTTTCTTAAATGATCTTTTGATACTGGTAATTGTACTGGGATAAAATTAGGGTCAGTCAAATGTAAGTTTGGAAAATTGTGGTGCAGTATTGCCGCACGACCTAGCATTATCCAATCAAGTCCTTGTGAAATGATCTTTTCTGCTTCACTTGGGTTGGTTATCTTTCCTGCAGCACCTAACTTCACGTTGCCTCGATCAAGTTCTGTGAAATGTTCGAGTAAAGTCTTACCTTGGGATTCTTTCTCATTGGGTTTTTTAAAAACATCCCATAAGGACATGTCTAGAAAGTCTATATTCCCTTCAATCATTATGTTTTGTGCGAATTCTTTGATTTCCGATAATTGCAATCCAAATCTCTCTGGTGAAAGTCTTACACCTAATATGAAATTTGCAGAGCATGATGCACGTATTCCTTCAATAATTTCTTTGAGAATACGTCCTCTGTTTTCTAGATTTCCACCGTATTGGTCGGTGCGATGATTAATATCACTACTTAAGAATTGACAGAGGATATAACCATGTGCTCCATGAAGTTCAACTCCGTCAAAACCTGCTTTTTCAGCACGAATTGCTGATTGAATAAAATCATTTCTCAGTTCATGCACTTCTTCTACAGTTAGACCACGCGCATTAGTTTCTTTATTATCTGAAGGACATACTGGTCGCTTTCCTATAAGTGCTTCGGGAGCACGCATTCCCGCATGATGCAATTGAACAATTGAAAGACTTCCATGGGATTTGATTTCTTTTGCGAGTCGAGTCATACCTGGTAAATGCTTATCAGAAAATATCCCCATTTGGCCAGGGAAACCTCTACCTATTTCCTGTATGTGTGATGCACATGTCATGGTAAGGCCGAATCCACCTTTTGCACGCATAGTCAACCATTTAAATTCTTCATCGGACATGGTTCCATCATCATTACTTTGACAATTAGTAAGGGGAGCCAGCATAAATCGATTTTTCATCGTAGTAGCGTGATTAAGATTAAGTGGAGTAAAAAGTTGACTCATTTTTCCCCATTTCAGAGGTTTTAGAATGGTACCGTCGGAAGGATTCGAACTTTCGAACGGTGGATTAGGATCTACATAAGTAGCGTTTTTGCTAGTTCTTAGCAGTAGAAAAAATCATTCCATTACTGAATTTTTGTATTGATAATAATCCTAACAGTCTTTAGTTGTACGCACCAAGTGACGGAAAATGGGAGAGAACCGGTCGAAGGTTGTACTGCCTTAAATAGATGGAAGGCGGGCTCGCGATCGATCCTCGTACAAAGGGTGTATTATGTTACATTTTAAAAATAGTCCAATGCCGAATCATAGCCGCACGATCCCCGAAATCATCTTGTAAAAGGACATCAAAATTAACGTATTCATTCCCTTTTCTTTCATAAACATCTAGTAAATGAGCTCCACCAGTTAGAGTGGTACCTGCATCTACTGATTTAAGAAATTGTAGTTGGCTTCGAGTATGAACAGAATATGGAACAGAAAAATTATGCCGCATTAGATCTTCAGGCCATGCGGCAATCCATGCAGGATGTAATTTTGGCATATCATCACCGAATAGAGCGTCTGAATTCCGTTGGTGATTCCATGAAAAGTCACGTGCCATTGTTGGGTTTGTGCTTAATGTCTTGGTTCGCCAATCAGGATTTGCAATTAGATTGTCATGTGTAATTTCAAGTTTTTTAAAATCCAAATTATCACTTTTTATTAAATCTGGAACCGAAAAATCATCACTCCAAACCGCCTTACCTAAACCAACTTTTCCAATTACACAAGTAATGTTTTCTTGATTTACTATGGTCAGATCAAATTCTCCATTGGAGTTACATTTTTCAAGAACTATTTTCATTTGATCACCTGGGTGGGTTGGTTTCTTAAATGAAAATTCAGCCCAGCCAATATCTAACCACTCATCTCCTAGCACGTCTAAAACCAAAGGAACTGACCATCCCCATACATCAACTCCTGTAACTAAAGCAGAGTGGAGTGGATTACGCCTGTTAACTTTATTTGCATTTGATAAAAATGCTTCAATGTTTAACTCATTCCTATTAATATCCATAATCTATCCATTCATGAACTTGTCAGCTCGATTACTTATCCTCCATAGGACTCTTATATGTACGGATCTCAATTTAGTGGTTTTAGAATCTCGAATTGTTCTGATTCGGGGAGGTTTAAAAATTCTTCGAAAGTTATATAGAATTCGTCGATGGTATATCCAAACGCATTTTCAAAAGCTTTTTCCTTTCCTAGATAAAAAATACTAGGGATGTAATCTTTGAAAAAATAATCCATAGATGTTTGATTTATCAGTAAAACTGTTGCTAGGCTT
>MDTE01106642.1_pt1 | contig 36041 bp, 36 predicted proteins | sample 811231 | NCBI WGS metagenome assembly MDTE01 (sample SAMN05326651, study PRJNA326480) | marine metagenome | isolation source: seawater | place: Indian Ocean: Red Sea | collected 2010 | reverse complement strand
TTGTTCCTGTGTCAGCTTTTTGATGATTGTTAGTAATAGCAATTGAATAAAATTCACCAATTGAGTTATCACCTTTTAAAATACAGCTTGGGTATTTCCAAGTAATTGCAGATCCTGTTTCAACTTGAGTCCAAGAAATTTTTGAATTTTTACCTTTACATAGACCTCGTTTTGTAACAAAGTTATAAATTCCACCTTTACCATCTTTATCTCCAGGATACCAATTTTGAACTGTGGAATATTTTATCTCGGCATCATCTAATGCGACCAGCTCAACATTTGCTGCATGTAGTTGATTCTCATCTCTCATTGGTGCAGTACAGCCTTCTAAGTAACTAACATAACTTCCTCTGTCAGCTATTATTAAGGTTCTTTCAAATTGTCCTGTATCAGAAGCATTTATTCTAAAATAAGTAGATAATTCCATAGGACATCTGACTCCAGGGGGGATGTATACAAATGAACCATCTGTAAATACTGCTGAATTCAAAGTAGCAAAATAATGGTCAGTTATAGGTATTACACTGCCAAGATATTTTTTTACTAAATCAGGATATTTTTGGATTGCCTCAGAAATAGAACAGAAAATTATGCCTTGCTTTGTCAAAGTATCTTTAAAAGTTGTTGCGACAGATACCGAGTCAAAAACAGCATCAACTGCAATACCATTCAACCTCTTTTGTTCTTGTAAAGGGATACCTAACTTTTTATATGTTTCTAATAATTTAGGATCTAATTCATCTAAGCTTTTTGGTTTATCTTTAAAACTTTTTGGCGCTGAGTAATAATACAAATCTTGATAATCTATTTTAGGATATTTTGGTTTTTGCCAATCGGGCTCTTTTAGAACTTTTAATCTTTGATATGCTTTTAATCTCCATTCAAGTAACCACTTAGGTTCTTTTTTTATATTTGAAATGAATTTAATAACATTTTCATTTAGTCCTTTTGGTGCTTTAATACTGTCAATATCAGTTGAGAAACCATATTTATACTCCTTAAGATTTTCTATTTGTTTATCTCTCATAACCTATTTGAAATTTTTTTATTAATTAAATCATTTAAAGTTTTTTGTTGGAAAAAATTATTAATATAATCTTCTAACTCATCCCACAGATCATGAGTAATACACTTTGAAGATTTTCCATTACATCCACTATCAGAATGTTTTTCACAGCCAATAGTTTTAACTTTTTCATCAACTGCGATAAATACGTCTGAAATTTTTATTTCTGATGCTCGCTTTGATAAAATATACCCTCCTTTGTTTCCTCTAACACTAGATACAATTTGATTTTTCTTTAACTTTGAAAATAATTGCTCGAGGTAAACAAGAGATATTCCTTGTCTAAGAGATATATCTCTTAAGGATACTGGCTCATTTAAATTAAATTTAGCTAGATCAGCTAGTGCCATTACAGCATATCTTCCTTTACTTGATAATTTCATATTTTCCGCAATTGAAGGGGCTTATATATACCTGACTAAATTAGTCAAGATTAATTAATATTTAAAAACTTGCATTTTGTCACTCAATTTTGATAGAAAAACCTAAATTTTTTTTGAGATTAATAATCAATGACATCTGTAGATAATAAAATAGTCGAAATATTTATACCGGGGCCTGCAGGAAGACTTGAAGCGAAGTACTATAAAAGTAAAAAAAATACCTCTCCTATAGCTTTAGTTTTGCATCCACATCCGCAGTATGGCGGAACAATGAATAATAAAGTTGTCGTTGATATATTTCAAACTTTTATTGATAATGATTTCTCTGTTTGCAGAGTAAATTTTAGAGGTGTTGGCAAAAGTGATGGTGAGTTTGATAATGGACAAGGAGAACTAGCTGATGCTGCTGCAGCTTTAGATTGGTTAGAGAGAGAAAATTTTGATAATTCTCAATGTTGGATATCAGGTTTTTCTTTTGGATCGCTCATTGCAATGCAATTATTAATGAGAAGACCTGAAATAAATAGATTTATAGTAGTTTCTCCACAACCAAATGTTTATGATTTTTCTTTCTTATCACCGTGTCCAACATCAGGTACAATGATTTATGGGAAAAAAGATGAATTAGTTCCAGTAGAGCATATAAATGATTTAGATAAAAGGCTTAGTGAACAAAAAGGAATTAAAGTAGAATTTGAATCTATTCAGGATGCAAACCATTTTTTTTCCAAAAATAGTACAGCATTGATTAAGTCTTTAAACAAATATATTAAAAAAGAGACCGCATTATATTAGCTAAAAATTTTTTACAATAACTCCACCAAGAGAAGGTTTTTTACAATTAGTTGTAGATGGAAAGGAAATGGGTAATCCTAAGTACGACCTTATTGAAAGAAATGCAAAAGCTTGTGACTCTATATAATCTCCGTCAATATTTAAATCATCTATCAAAAATAACTTGTTTTTAATTTTGTTTTTTAATTGAAATATTAAGGATTTATTTTTTCTTCCTCCACCAGAAACAAAAATATCATTATTTCCAATTTTTTTTGATAATAGTTCAGATGTTAAATCTGTCATTGTCGTAGTACCATTTTCAAACGAAAGACCTTTGGCAAAAGACACATCAAAGTCATTTGTATCAAGTGATCTTTTAAAGCCGATCTTACTATAGTAATAATTATCTAAATATTGATCGAAAATAAATTTATCTGTTTTTCCTTTCTTTGCTAAATTTCCATTTTCATCATATAATTTTTTAGAATTTTTTCTTACCCACATGTCAATTAGACAATTTCCTGGACCTATGTCCCTGCTAGAAATTTTAAATTCATTATTGATTTCAGTAATATTTGCAATTCCTCCAATATTTAATATTGAGATTGGTAATTTTAATTTTTTTTTATTATATAAAGATTTGACAAGTGCAAGATGATAAACAGGCGACAAAGGTGCGCCCTCACCACCATTTTTTAAATCATTTTGTCTAAAATCGTATACTACAGTCTTATTAGTTTTTTTTGATAAATGTGCGCCAAGGCCAATTTGTTTAGAAATTTTTTCATCTGAATTATGATAAATAGTGTGACCGTGAAAACCTATTAGGTCGTAATCAACTTCTTTAAGTATCTTTATGGCTATATCTATATGAAAATCAGTGATTTCTCTCTCTAATTCCTCAATTTCTAAAGAATATTTTAATAAATCTTGCATTTTTGAGACTCTTTCTTTCACTTTGTGAATTCTTTTTGAAAGGCTGATGGGATAAGGATCAAATCTATTATACTTTATATTAATAATGTCTTTACCATTAGAATCTATAACTGAGGCATCTACACCGTCACCAGATGTACCACTCATAAAACCAAGTGCAGATAAATTTTTTGCCATTCTTATTTTTTTTTACTGAAATATGTATATTGTATAATTACAGCACTATGAATAATTTTTTAAAAGAATTTAAAGATAGAGGGTACTTCTATCAATGTACTAATGAATTAGAACTATCAGATTCATTAAATAGGGAGAGTGTTAATGCATATATTGGATTTGATAGTACGGCTCCAAGCCTTCATGTAGGTAGTTTATTGCAAATAATGTGCCTTAGACTATTACAAAAACACGGGCATAGACCAATTGTGCTATTGGGTGGAGGAACAACAAGAATTGGGGATCCTTCCGGAAAAGAAGAAACTAGAAAAATTCTCTCTGAGAAACAAATAGAGAGTAATATTAATAATATAAAAAAAGTTTTTAAAATTTTTCTTAAAACTAAAAATAAAAAATTAAAACCTATTTTTGTAAATAATTATAAATGGTTAAGTAAGCTTAATTATATTAATTTTTTAAGAGATATTGGTAAACATTTTACGATTAATAAAATGTTAACATTTGATAGTGTAAAATTGAGATTGGAGAGAGAACAATCATTAAGTTATATGGAATTTAATTATATGATTTTGCAAGCTTATGATTTCTATGAACTTAACAAGTCAAATAATTGTAAATTACAAATTGGTGGATCAGACCAATGGGGTAATATAATAAATGGGGTAGAACTTATTAAAAGAGAAACTGGAAATCATACATTTGGTTTGACCACTCCACTTATAACTTTAGCATCAGGAACTAAAATGGGAAAAACCGAAAAAGGCGCAATATGGCTAAATAAGGATTTATTGTCACCGTACGATTATTGGCAATTCTGGAGAAATACAGATGATAGAGATGTATTGAAATTTTTAAAAATGTTTACTGATTTATCTTTAGAAGAAATAAATCATATAAAAGATAAAAATATAAATGAATTAAAAATTTTACTGGCAAATAAAACAACGGAAATGCTGCATGGAAAAAAAGAAGCTGAAAAATCTGATAAACTTGCAAAAAATATTTTTAAAGAAAATTCCTCAGGTGAAAGTCTCCCAGGGATAAAATTAGATAACTATATATTGTCAAAAAATATAGTAGATCTAATATCTTATGTGAATAAAGATGTATCAAAATCTGAGATAAGAAGATTAATTAAATCAAACGCTATTAAAATAGATAATCAAAGCATAAAAGACGATAAATATATTATTAACCAAAAATTGTTTTCTGAAAGAGGTTTTGTAAAATTATCAATAGGTAAGAAAAAACATTTTAAAATTACAAATTAATTCCCTTTAATTTTATCTAAAGTTCTTGTTATAAATCTTGGAGTTAATGTTTTTATTGGATTAACTGTACTTTTTAAGTTTTTAGGTGGTCCCTTAATTTTAAAACTTACTCCAAATATACCTTCACCACTTTTTTTTCCTACTAAGATATCACCAAGAAGAGGAATTTTAGCAATTGTTTTATTTATTGTTGTTGCTGGAACTAATGTTCCTTTCAAACTTGTTATCCTATCTTCCTCGATGTAGCCGTCCATCATTATTGAAATTGCAGGTCCAATTGCATACATCTCTTCTATTTCTGTAAGATTATTTCTTGTCTTAAAATCCATTTCAAATTCGTCAAATCTTATTCCTTCACCAGTCATGAGATCTGCAATTCCCTGCAAGGACGCAAGCGTAAGTATTTTTGCTAAAACTGGCACTTCTTTAACTTTAAAATTAGTGATTTTAAGGTTAGATCTTGAACTATTATCAATTTTGATTGAGTTTAATTTTAATTCACCTTCCTCAAAACCTTTTATGAATTTATAATTATTTATAAATGGTCTTGGTTTTTCAATGAAAATATTTGTGATTTTTTCATTCTTCGTTGTTGTTCTTAGAGAGTAAGAAAATTTACTTACATTCTCCAAAACAGCATTAATTTTTGCAAACATTAATTTGCTATTTTTAAAATCTAATTCACCTTCTAAATTTTTAAGATATTCATTTTTTTCAATATATATTTTATCGATATTCAATTTCACTGACGTGGTAATATTATCAAATAAATTTGAAAATATATTTTGATTTTTTCTTTTTAATAATCTTTCAATTATTTTTTCCCCATCTATGTGGTTTCCAACTAAATTATAATTATTTGAATTTCTTTTAATACTAAAATTATTTTTTACACCCTTATCGTTTTCGAAGTTTACATTTACATTATCTACATTCAATATTTTTAAATCATGAGATAATAAAAGATTATTTAATGATATAAAATTTTTAGTTTCTGTAAAATCAATTTTTTTTAGTATTAAACCATTTTTAAAATTATTTACGAGAATTTCTAATTTTGCAGGAATATTTTTTTTCTTTATATATTGTATTTCATCAATTTTTAGCAAACTATTATCAAGATTTACTAAGGAATAAAGTTCAAAATTATTTTTATTACCTGTAAAACGAATAAAAAGGTTATCTTCTTTATCTTTAAATAAATATTTTCCATCTAATTGAAAATTAATTAAATTGTTAGAGTATTCAAATAAGATTTCTGGATTTTTAACAGTAAATTTGTTTCTGTAGTTTCTTAAATATTTTTTAAGATTATCTGATTTATAATTAATATTTAAATTATCAAAATTTAAATTTGATCTTACAGCAAGTTTTTTAAGATCCAATTTACTATCAAGTGATGCATTTATTATAAAATTTGAGTTTAAATTTATTATTTGATCTTCAATGAAATTAAATTGATTTTTGAAATTTAAATATTTTTTTAAATCTTTTATATCTATAGAATTATTATCAGTCTGAACAAATATTTCTACATCTGAGATTTCAGTGTCATTTTTATTTAATTTAAAATTGAAAATATTACTTTGCGAGTCATTATTTAAATTTTTATCGAAAAATGAGTAATTGCTTTTTAGGTCAACTGTTAATAGTTTATCCTCAAAAGTAAATTTACTTTTAATATTTTTTAAATATATAATGTCTTGGATTTTTTTATTAAGCTCTAATTTATCTAAATCTATTTCAGAATTTAAAATAAAATTCTCTATTTTGTTGTTATGAAGTTCAAATTTAAAGTTATTTTCAGTCTTAGCATTTATTTTTTGACCAGATAGAATCTCGGAGTCTATTTTCAGAAGATTTAGAAAAATTTTAGGATCTAAAAGCGTTTTTCTATTGCTTATGCTTCCGTTTATCTGAATTTTTTCATTTTTTTTACTGTTTAATTGCAGTTTTAAATTGTTATTTTTGTAATCATTATTTGAATTTAAGTCATCAGAAAAAACAAATTTTGATACAATTTCTGCAGTTAATTGCTCATTTTCAAATTTTGAATTAATTTGTCCATCTTTTAAAAAAATAATATTTTGATATTTATTATTTAAATAGATTTCGTCGAAATTTAAAACTGACTCAATTTTTAAATTTTTTATTTTCTTATTCTTATTGTATTTAAATGAAAAAAAATTTTTACTATTAAGTAAAATGTCTTTATCGGATAAATAAAGTTGTTTTATATTTAAAAATTCAAATATTAAATTTGGGTTTATTAATGCTTTAGTATTTTCTACATCTCCTTTGATATAATATACGTTTGATTCATCTTGTTTCACTTCTAAACCTTTAGATACAAAGCCAATATTCTGATAAATAAATCTTAAATTTGTTATTTTTGTTATCTTATTCTGTGTTTGAAATTTAAAATTTATATCTTCAAGGTTATCATATCCTGGTATATTTAATTTTGCATCATTTACTGAACCTGAGAAGACGTAAGATTTTACATTCTGACTAAAATCATCAAATTTTGCATCTAATTCAAAATTTAATAACCCTTTATTTATCTGACTATAAAATACGTATCTGACTAAGTTAAAATCAATCACATTTAAAAAAGAAGTAACGTCTTTTATAAAATTGTTTGAAGATTTAATTTTAATGTTTTTTATTGAATTTTCTTTTTTTAAAAATTTAATTAAGTTTAAATTTATATCAATTTTAGAAATTTTAATCGGATAGGTTTCGGCAATTAAATTTGCGTTATTTGTGTTTACATTAATAGCTAATTTACTTAGATTTAATTTAATAAAAACTTCTTCAATCTGAAGTGTTAATTTTGGGTTATAATCTTTTAGTTTATTATTTATGAAATTATTTAATTTTTCTGTTTTTATTCCATATATACTTAAATAAGTTAAACATGTTAAAAGAATAATTAAAGTAGTTACACTGGTAATAATAATTTTCTTACGCATTTATTTTATATAAAGAGTTTTCTAAAAATTCATCAATTTCTCCATCTAATACTTTATCTGGATTTGAATTTTCATAATTTGTTCTGTTATCTTTAACCATTCTATATGGGTGCAAAACATATGATCTTATCTGGTGTCCCCAACCTATTTCTGATTTTGAGCTTTCAATGTCATCACTTTCTTTTTTTCTTTTTTGAATTTCATGTTCATAAAGTCTTGCTTTAAGCATGTTCATACAAGTTTCTTTATTCTTGTGTTGTGATCTTTCATTTTGACATTGAACAACTATTTTACTTGGTAAATGAGTAATTCTTACTGCACTATCTGTTGTATTAACGTGTTGTCCGCCTGCCCCACTTGACCTATAAGTGTCAATTCTTAAATCCTTTTCTAATACCTCAATATCTATATCCTCGTTAACAACTGGATAGACCCAAACACTTGCAAAACTAGTATGTCTTCTTGCACCTGAGTCGAAAGGTGAAATTCTTACCAAACGATGTATTCCTGATTCAGTTTTTAAAAAACCATAAATATATTCTCCAGAGATTTTTATAACAGAAGATTTTATACCAGCTTCATCGCCTTTATGTTCACTAATTAATTCTACATTGTGACCTCGATCAGAGGCCCACTTCATATACATTCGCCTAAGCATTTGAGCCCAATCTTGACTTTCTGTACCACCTGCACCTGCATGAAATTCTAAATAACTATCTAATGTATCATTCTCGTTTGAAAGAAAACATTTGATTTCTAACTTTTTAAAAATTTTTTTTAAATTTACGAATTTTTCTAGGATTTCCTGAATTAGTTGTTTATCGTTTTCCTCTCTAGCTAGTAGAAAAATATCATATAGTTCGCTTATCTCATTCTCTGATTGACTATGAGTATCCAATAAATTGTCGTAACTCTTTTTTTCCTTTAATATTTTTTCAGCTTTTTTTCGATCATTCCAAAATTTTGGATCTTCTATAAGAGTGTTAAGTTGGTTTCTTTTTAATTGAATATTTTGTGTTTCAAAGAAACTCCTTAATTCTCTGATTAATTTTAATTACTTCAGATTTAAATTTTTCTACTTCTTGTTCCATTAATAAAATTTTAAAATATTTTTTTTTAATTTATTATAATTACGATCATCATTACTAATAAATGTTTGATTTTCAAATTTTTCTTTCTTAAATGACTCAATAATAGTTTTTTTTGATCCAAAATCTGCTTTTTTTCCAGTTTCAGCATCAATTACCATCATTTTTATTCCTTTTGCAATTTTAAAAGGTCTTGCATCATAATTATTTACTGCTTTTTTTATAAACTCTTTAAATATTGGTAGTGCTGTTTTAGAGCCTGTTTCATAATTTCCTAATCTTTTAGGATTGTCATATCCTACATAAACCCCGACTACTAAATTTGATGTAAATCCTATAAACCAAGTATCAGTATTGTTATTTGTCGTACCTGTTTTTCCAGCAAGTTGTAAATTTAAATCACGCAGACGTTTTCCAGTACCTCTTTGAATAACACCTTCTAGTATCGAAGTCATTTGATATGCGGTTTGGGAGGAAAAGATTTGCTTAAAATTACTTTTTATTTTTGGTATGTTATTCCCTTCAAATGAAATTTTATCACAATTTTCACAAAATCTTTTTTCATTATTAAAAATAGTGTTTCCTTCACTATCCTGAATTCTGTCAATAATTATAGGTGAAACTAATTTACCACCATTTACAAATGAACAGTAAGCACTTGTGATATTTAACAAAGTTGTTTCCGCAGAACCCAAAGACACTGACAATAGCTCGTCAGGATTTTCATAAATATTTAGTTTTTTTGAAAAATTTATAATTTTATCTATGCCCAATTCTTGTGAAATCCTAACTGTCATTAGGTTTCTAGACTTTTCAACACCAGATCTTAATGTAGAAAGACCATAAAACTTTTTACCATAATTCTCGGGTTTCCACATTTTTAAATCTTCTCCTTGATTTAAAACAATCGGGGCATCCAGAATTAAAGAAGATGGTGTATAATTATTTTCTAAAGCTAAAGCATAAATAAATGGTTTAAAAGCAGATCCTGGTTGTCTCTTAGCTTGGGATACTCTATTAAATTCGCTTTTTTTAAAACTAAAACCACCAGACATCGCTAAAACTCTACCGCTGTAAGGATCCATTACAACAATTCCTCCATTGACACTTGGTAATTGTCTTAAACTAAATATGCCATCAGAAATTTTTTTTACATAAATTAAATCATTAATTTTAAAAATTTTGTTAAATTCTTTTCTAGTCCAGTTGATATCTTCAAAATTTATGACTCCATTTTCTTTATTTGAGGTTTGAATTACGGTTTCAAATTTATCTATTCTTTTAACAATTGCAATTTCCCAGCCAATTGTTTTTTCTAGCTTAAATTTATCTAAATCCTTGTACCAATCTTTGTTCTTGCGATTATCTATTGGACCACGCCAACCCTTTCTTTTATCATAGTCCAATAAACCTTTTCTCAATGATGATGCAGCTAACTTTTGAAGTTCTAAATTAATTGGTGTTTTAATATTAAAACCTTGTTTATGAACTTTATCATATCCATAATCTTCAATTACTTTTTTTCTAATATCCTCAACAAAATATCTTGTATCTTCTAAAAAAATTCTTTTTCTTTTTTTTAAAACGATTTTTGTATCTATTAATTCTTTATATTTTTCTCTAGATATATAGGAATTTTCATAAAGATTTTTAATTACTAGATTTCTTCTATAAGTTGCCAATTTTTTATTTTTATAAGGATTATATTTGCTTGGAGCTTTAGGTAGTGCTGCTAACAACGCAGACTCCGAGTAATTTAATTCACTTATTGGTTTATCAAAATATCGTAAACTAGCAGATGCTATACCATATGATCCTTCTCCTAAATAAATTTGGTTCAAATATAATTCTAAAATTCTTTCTTTTGATAGAGCTCTTTCAATTCTAAATGCTAAAATTGCCTCTTTTATTTTTCTATCTAAACTTACTTCGTTAGATAAAAGAAAATTTTTAGCTACTTGTTGAGTAATAGTAGACGCTCCTTCTAGCCTATTGGATTTTATTAAATTAAAGATGTTATTTTTAATTGCTCTTACAACTCCTTTTGCGTCAACACCAGGATGTTTAAAAAAATTCTTGTCCTCAGAGGATAAAAACGAATGAACTATTTTATTTGGTATAGCGTTGTATGGGATAAAAATTCTTTTTTCAGTTGAAAAATCACTAATTAATACTCCATTTCCTGAATATACTTTACTTGAAACAGGAGGCTTGTAATTTTTTAAAAACTTATAATCTGGTAATTTATTTGAATACGACCATAAAATTGAAAATATAAATATTAAAGTTATCAAAGAAAGTAGGATAAGGAACAAGAATAAGTGTTTAAATAATTTACTCATTTTAGTTTAAATTATTGATCGAATTTGTTAAAGTTAAGGCACCTAATTTAAAAAAACTAATGAAAAATAATCAAAAATTATGTCAAAAAATTTATATATCGATGCATCGCATCCGAATGAAACGAGAGTTGTTCTTAAAAACGATAATCATATCGAAGATTACGAATATGAGAGCATAAACAACACATTAATTAAAAATAATATTTATCTTGGCAAGGTAAGTAGAATAGAACCCTCATTGCAGGCCGCATTTATTGATTTTGGGAGAGAGAGGCATGGTTTTTTATCATTTAACGATATTCAATCTGATTATTATCAGCTTCCACAATCTGATTTAGAAAAAATTAAAAAAGAGGAAGAAAAAGTCAGAGAAGAACTATCTAAGGAAAGTGAAAATAATGAAAATCAGATTTTGGAGGGTAATGAAGAAATTAAGCTGGATGATCCAGTTGAAAAAACAGAGGATGAAAATAAATATAATAAAAACAATGAAAAAAAATTTCCATCAAAAAGATATAAAATTCAAGAGGTTATTAAACCAAATCAAGTAATACTTGTACAAGTTCTTAAGGATGAAAGAGGGTTTAAAGGAGCAGCATTAAGTACTTTTATTAGTATTGCAGGAAAATATATAGTTTTAATGCCAAATACCGCTAAAGGCGGAGGAATATCAAGAAAAATATTTAACCCTGGTGATAGAAAAAAAATAAGAAAAATATTAAATGAAATTGAGATTCCAAAAGAAATGGGAATCATAGTTAGAACCGCAGGTTCTAATAAAACAAAAAATGAAATAGATGGAGATCTAAAAAATTTAATTACAATTTGGAACTCAATAAAAGACAATGCACTTAATTCTATAGCGCCCTCCCTGATTCACCAAGAAAGCGACATTATAAAAAGAAGTATAAGAGATATGTATGATGATGAAACACAGAGTATAATTGTAGAAGGTAATGAAGGGTACCAAAAAGCAAAAAATTATATGAAACTTATGATGCCTAAACAATTAAAAAAAGTAAAAAAATTTAGAGAAAAAATTCCATTATTTTTTAAAGAAAATATTGAAAAAAAACTTTTTGAAATTTTTAAATCAGAAGTCAAACTTAGCTCTGGAGGTTATCTAGTAATAAATCCAACAGAGGCTTTGGTATCAATAGATATTAATTCTGGTAAATCTATCAAACAAAAAAATGTAGAAAGTACTGCTCTAGACACTAATCTCGAAGCAGCAGAAGAGATAGCAAGACAGATTAAAATTAGAGATTTGTCTGGCTTAATAATAATTGATTTTATTGATATGCTTAGTTTTAATAATCGTAAACAAGTTGAAAGAAGATTAAAAGAAAGGTGTAGAAATGATAGAGCAAGAATTCAGATTGGAAGAATTAGTAACTTTGGATTGCTTGAAATGTCGAGACAAAGATTAAGGGAAAGTAATATCAAATGGTCAATCAAATTAACCAATGAAACTCTAGCATTAAAGATAATTAAATTAATTGAAATTAAGACGTTTGAAACAAACGCTAAAGTGGTAGAGGTTACAATAAATGAAAAAATCAAGGATTTTATAGAAAATTATTTTTCTGAAGATTTAAAATATTTTAAGAAAAAAAATAAGATAAAAATTAATTTGAATACTGGTATTGGATTTGGTTTGCAAGACTACACAATAGAATTTAAATCAAAACTTAATAAAGTATTAGAGAATGTTGAAAAAATTGAGAATTTACAAAAAATTATCGAGGAAAAGTCCAATAAAAATCAAGAGCAAAAAAAAGAGAGAAAAACTAATTTTAAAAGAAAAAAATTTAAGAAAAAAAAAAATTTAAGAAAAAAAAATTAAATTAATCCTTTTTTTACAGTTGAGGGTGAACCTTTAAGGTTTGGCAATATCCGTCCTGAAAGAAAAGATTTTCTTCCAGAGATTACTGCATATTTCATTGCCTCAGCCATTTGGAATGGGTTTTTGGCTTTTGCTATAGCCGTATTTATTAATACAGCATCACATCCCATCTCCATTGCTTGCACAGCATCTGATGCTTGTCCTATTCCAGCATCGATTATTAGTGGAACCTTAGTTTGCTGTCTTAAAATTTTTATATTTGTTTTATTTTGAATTCCTAAACCTGAACCAATGGGTGCCGCTAAAGGCATTATAGCTGAAGCTCCAGCATTTTCTAATCTTTTACACATTAAAGGATCATCATTACAATAAACCATAACTTTAAATCCCTCTTTAGTTAAAACCTCTGTTGATTTTAAAGTTTCAATCATATCTGGAAATAAGTTTTTTTTGTCTCCTAAGACCTCGAGTTTAACTATTTTCCAGCCTCCAATTTCCCTTGCGAGCCTTAACGTTCTTAAAGCATCCTTTGAGGTAAAACATCCAGCTGTATTTGGTAAATACATAATTTTTTTTGGGTCAATGTAATCCATCAGTAAGGGCTTGGATCGATCGGATATATTTACTCGTCTAACAGCAACTGTAACTATCTCAGCACCAGAGATTTTGATTGCTTTAGAACATTCAAAAAAATTCTTATATTTTCCGGTTCCAACTATTAGTCTAGATTTAAATTTTTTATTTGCTATTTTTAAAATATCCAGTTTCACTAACCACCACCTATAAAATGAACAATTTCTATTTTATCTTTATTTTTTAAAAAAATTTTATTTAATTTTTTTTTATCAACTATTTCCTCGTTTAATTCTATAGCAACTTTATCAATCGGAGTTTTTAACTTTTCGATTAGATTTTTTATAGAAAATTTAAAATTTACTGTTAAACGCCTACCATTAACTACAATTTTTATTTTATTTTTTTTATTCATATAATATAAGGTTTTAATGAGTAAAATTATAATTATTAATGGGCCTAATATTAATCTATTAGGTGAAAGAGAACAAACTCAATATGGTAGCAAGGATTATAAATATCTTGAGGAAATTTGTCAAAAAAGAGCTAAAGATCTGAATATAAATATAGACGTCCAACAATCAAACGTTGAAGGAGATATTGTAAACATTATACAAGACTCCAGAAAAACATATGATGGAATAATTATTAATGCAGCAGGTTATAGTCATACGTCTGTTGCTATAAGAGATGCTTTAAGTATTTTTAAAAAACCTATTATCGAAGTTCATATATCAAACATATATAAAAGAGAGGATTTTAGACATAAGTCTCTTATTAGCGCAGTTGTTACCGGTTTAATTTGCGGACTAGGTATAAATGGCTATATTTTAGCCATAAATTCTATGCATGAAATCTTAAAAAATGAAAATTAATAAAAATATAATTAAAGAGTTAAATGATTATCTTGATGAGTTCAATCTTACAGAAATCGAGTACACTGAAAAAGATGTCAAGGTTAAGGTCTCAAAATCTAGAGTATCTAGAAACCATGAAGCTTCAATAACTACTCAGGAAAATAAAATCAAACAAGAGCAAGTTTCAAGTGCTACTATAAAAAAGATAACTTCTCCTATAATTGGTACAGCATATCTTGCACCTGAACCTGGTGGTAAAAAATTCATTGAAGTTGGTCAAAAAATCAAAAAAGGTGACACTGTGATGATTGTTGAAGCTATGAAAACTATGAACCATGTACCAAGTCCGTTAGATGGTTTAGTAAAAGAAATTAGTGTTGAAGATGGACAGCCAGTAGAGTTTGGACAGACTATTGTGATCCTCGATTAATTCAATGTTTAAAAAAATACTTATTGCTAACAGAGGTGAAATAGCAGTTCGAATAATTAGAGCTTGCAAAGAATGGGGAATTTCTACTGTTGCCATACATTCCGATGTAGATAGAGATAGTATGCATGTTAGATTAGCAGATGAGAGTATTTGTGTTGGACCACATCAACCAGCACTTAGTTATTTAAACATTCCTGCAATTATGTCAGCTATTGAACTTACTGGATCTGAAGCTGTTCATCCTGGATACGGATTTTTATCGGAAAATTTTGAATTTGTAAAAATATTAGAAGAAAATAATATAAAATTTATTGGTCCCTCATCTAATCTAATTAAAATGATGGGAGATAAAATTGAAGCAAAAAAAGTTGCAAAACAATATGGATTACCAGTAATTGAAGGTTCTGATGGAGGTATAAAGAATATAAGTGAAGCAAGAGAAATATGTCAGCGAGTAGGTTTTCCTATTCTTATTAAAGCTTCAGGTGGTGGTGGTGGAAAAGGAATGAAAATTGTAAATAAGATTGAAGAATTTGAAAATCTTTTTTTAACAGCAAAACAAGAGGCAAAAAAATTTTTTGGCAATGATGAAGTTTATATTGAAAAATTCTTTCAAAATCCTAGACATATTGAAGTTCAAGTTTTATCAGGAAAAAATAGAACAGTACATTTGCACGAGAGAGATTGTTCAGTTCAAAGAAGACACCAAAAGCTTATCGAAGAAACCCCTAGTCCAGTATTAAATAAAAGTATTAGAAAAGATTTATTTGAAAAAACTATAAATATGGTAAGCCAAATTGGTTACGAAGGTGCTGGAACAGTTGAATTTATATATGAAGATGAAAAATTTTATTTTTTAGAAATGAATACTAGAGTTCAAGTTGAACACCCTGTAACAGAAATGGTTACTGGTATAGATATTATTAAAGAACAAATATGGATAGCTTTTTCTGGAGAAACAGCGCTAAAACAAACTGATATTAATCCAAGAGGTCATGCCATAGAGTGTAGAATTAATGCGGAGGATCCAAGTAACAATTTTCAACCCTCACCTGGTAAAATTGGAATGTGTCATCAACCATCTGGTTTTAGAACAAGAGTGGATGGATCAATTTATCAGGGCTATAAAATTACACCTTACTATGACAGTATGGTTTGCAAAGTAATTACCCATGGAAGAAATAGAGAAGAAGCGATTCAGAGAATGTTAAGATCACTTGATGAATTTGTAATTGAAGGTATAACTACTACGATTGAACTTCATAAATTGGTACTTAATAATAAAAAATTTATTAACTCTGACTTTAATGTCAGTTGGCTAGATAAAGAAAAGATTCTTTAACTATAGCATTTTTTTAACCAAACATCATAAACAGGATGATCAAAAGGTTTAATAGATGGACTTGATGCGAATGTCCAGTCATTAAATACAAAAACTTTATCATTATTTGAAACAGTCATATCCATTACTTGCATAAAAGCTGTGACTTCTGGATCATCATCAAATTTAGAATTATAACATTTTAAAACCTTTATATTTAAATTCTGAAAAATAAAATCTTTTCCTACCTGCATTTTAATATTGGTATTTTTTGAACTTACTTTATCAAGAATACTTATTTCAGCAATTGTTTCACTTACTGGCATATTTTCTGCTAAAATATTAGTAGTTATGAGAATAGAAAAAATTGTAATTACTAAAAAATTAATTTTTCCAACTTTTATATTTTTTTTTGACAGCATTATTATATTTCTTTGGGTGATAAGAATTACTTGAACCTGTTTGGTTAGATAAATGATCTTTTTGCCAATCATATTTTTTTAAATCGTGGTCATTTTCTATTTTATTGTTAATATGATGCATCCATGAGTACCATTCGTTTGGTATTTTTGATGCTTCAACTTCACCATTGTATATTACCCATCTTTTTCCTGATTTGCTTTCATAATATTTATTTCCATTTTTGTCTTGTCCAACTAATTTTCCAGAAACAAATATTTGTAACCTTGTTCCAAAAGTCTGTTGATTCCACCATGTGAAAATTTGTTTAAATATTGTCAACATATAATTTTATTTTTTTTTCAATTTAGAATTGTAAAAATACAGTTAGACTAAATTTTTAAATTTCTATATATATTATATCTTTAAGATTCATTTTTATAAATAAATAAGAAAATTTAATGGCAAAATATTTAGTTGAAACTTATTACACATGTAGTTTTAAGGTAAGTCATTACCTAGATAATATTGATGAAAAAAACATGCAAAATATTGAAAAAAGAGAAGATGGTAAATTTGAGATTTTGGACGTAAAATTAGATAATAGAAAAACTAAAAATTTGGAAAAAATTGCAAAAAATGAGACAAATGTATTTGAACAAAACAATGCTAAACCAAGTCAAAAAAATAGCCTCAAAGTAAATCAAGAAATTTTATCCAAAAATATAAAAGATAATAGTCGAAGATTTAGTATGCCCGATAGAAGAAAGGGATATATACAAAAAGCTTCTATCGGTGATCATAAAGTATATCTACATACTGGCGAATATGAGGATGGCAAGATAGGAGAAATATTTATAGATACAAGCAAAGAAGGGGAGCTTGTAAAAGCAACAATGAATAACTTTGCAATTGCTGTTTCTCTTGGTTTGCAATATGGAGTTCCATTGGATGAGTTTGTAAATGCTTTTGTAGATACTAAATTTGAACCTTCTGGGAAGGTATTTGGAAATGATAGGATACTAAGTGCAACTTCAATTCTAGATTATATATTTAGAGAGTTGGCTATATCATATTTGAACAGAGAAGATTTGGCTCATACTCCATCAATAGGTGGATCTGATAGTTTGGATGAAACTGGTTTAGATGAAAATAACAGTGAGGATAAAACTCAATTTTTAAAACTAGTAAAAGATATAACTAGCAAAGGTTTTGTAAGAAGTAATTATAAAAAAAAATTTGTCGATTTGTCAGATATAAGGATAAATCTTAAAGGAAAAAAATAATTAACTGTTTTTTTTAATATTTAAGTTTAATTCTTTTAATTGTTCATCAGAAACTTTAGATGGTGCATTCATCATCAAATCTTGAGCGTTTTGATTCATTGGAAACATTGTAACCTCTCTTATATTTTTTTCATTTGCGAGAAGCATAACAATTCTATCAATTCCTGGAGCTATACCTCCATGAGGTGGGGCTCCGTAACTTAATGCGTTTATCATTCCGCTAAATTTACTATCAACATCATTTTTAGAATAACCAGCAATTTCGAATAACTTGTACATTAATTCAGGAACATGATTTCTTATAGCTCCAGAAGATAATTCAATTCCATTACAAACAATATCATACTGATAAGCTTTGAGGTTTAGCGGATTAATAAGGTCTAATTTGTCTAATTCTCCTTGGGGCATAGAAAAAGGATTATGACTAAATTTTATTTTTTTCGTAATTTCATCAATTTCAAACATAGGGTAGTCAATTATCCAACAAAATGAAAAGGTATCGTTATCAATTAAATCTAAATCCTCTGCTATTTTATTTCTTGCTATACTTAATATTTTCTCTACATCATTTTTTTTTCCACATGAGAGGAAAACTGTATCCCCAATGCTTGATTTAGTTTTTTTCATAATCTCCAATAATGAATTTTCTGAAAAAAATTTACCAACCGGCCCTTTTGCACTAACTTTATCCTCTTTTTCTAAAGTAAAATAGGCAAGACCAGATGAACCTTGTTCTTTTGCCCATTTATCAATACCATCAAAAAAGCTTCTAGGCTTGTCTTTTGTATTTTTAGTTGTAAGTGATCTTACAATTGAACCATTCTTCACTAACTTTTTAAAAATATCAAACTTAACATCCTCTCTTTCAAAAATGCTTGTTAAATCGGATATCTCTAAAGGATTTCTTAAGTCAGGCTTATCAGATCCGTACTTTAACATTGCATCTTCAAAAGAAATTCTTGGAAACTTTTCATGAAGTATTTTTTTATTGCTAAATTTTTTAAATAATTTCAAAAATAAAGTTTCAATTACATCAAAAATATCTTCTTGTTCAACAAAAGACATTTCAAGGTCTAATTGATAGAATTCTCCAGGGCTTCTATCTGCTCTAGCATCCTCATCTCTAAAACAAGGTGCAATTTGAAAATATTTATCAAATCCAGATACCATTATCAGTTGCTTAAATTGTTGTGGAGCTTGAGGTAAAGCGTAAAATTTTCCTGGATTTAGTCTACTTGGAACAAGAAAATCTCTCGCGCCCTCTGGGCTTGATGAAGTCAATATGGGAGTTTGAAATTCTAAAAATCCAACCTTTTGCATCTCATTTCTAATAAAAGAAATTACTTTTGATCTTAAAATAATATTTTGGTGTATTTTTTTTCTTCTTAAATCCAAAAATCTGTATTTAAGTCTAATCTCCTCAGAATATTCTTGATCAGAAAAAACTGGCATAGGCAATTCTTTAGTTTCTCCCAAAATATCTATATTTAAAATTTTAACTTCAATTTCTCCAGTTGAAATATTTTTATTTATTGTTTCCTTTGATCTCTCTACAACCACTCCAATAAGTTTAACTACTGTCTCTAGAGGTATTTTTTCAATTTGCTTGAATATTTCATTACTTTTATCTATTACACATTGAGTAATTCCATAGTTGTCTCTTAAATCAACAAATAACAAATTCCCATGATCTCTTTTTTTATTGATCCATCCAGATAAAGTAATTTGTTTTTTTTTATGTGACCTATTTAATTCTCCACATGTGTGAGTTCTATATCTTTTCAATTTACAAAATCTCTTTTATTGTTTTTATGTTTATTGGTTTTTTTTTTTTTAAACTTAATTCGTCAATCTTATATATAAATTCATCAATTTTTCTATAAGATCTATCAATTCTGCTAATGATGAAATTAACAATTTTTTTTTCTATTTTAATCTGTCGATCAGAGAAATTCTTCAATATTATAGCAAAAAGTAATTCATCATCCGGATTTTCAATTTCAACATAAATACAATTTTTTGACCTTGAGACTAAGTCAGGTAGATTGAATTTAATTTCATTTATAGGCTTTAATGAATTGATCAACATATATTTATTATCTTGGTCAACTAAATTAAAAATTGAGTAAAGAATTTCTTCCTCTTTACACGCATCAAAATCATCAATAATTATATTTTCATATAATTTTAGACTTTTAAAGATTGAATTATTTATATTGTTTCCATTGAGCATAAAGGCTTTAGATTTTATTTTAAAAATACTAGCTAGATGACTTTTTCCAGAAAATTTTTCACCAGATATATTAATTATTTTTTTATCCCAATCTGGCCATCTATTTATTAAATTAAATGCATTAGAATTACTTTTTGATAAATAAAAATCATGTTCATTAAAATTAGTTTTGTAATTAAATTCTAAAAGTAATTGATTTAACTCACTCATTTTACTTTCCAGTTGGTTGAAAAAGTGTCAACATTTACATCAAAAAATAAGATGTCTTTTAAAAACCTTTTAGGATTACCGCTATAATTAATTTTATAAATAATTTCATTACTATCAAACTTTTCAATTCTGTAATTAATAACAAAATCTAAATTTGCCAGAGCGTTTTCTAGTCTAAGCGATTTTTTTACATCTGATGATCCTACAGATAATCTAATTGGAACAGAGATAGACGGGCTCATTTTATTTATTGATTTCCAATTATCTTCATATTTATTTTTTAAATTAAGTATCATATATTTTAATTCTGATTTATCTTTTATATTTGTATTTGTAAAATTTTTACTTTCTACTACAAATTTATCATCGAAATTAATTTTGGAATAAAATTTAATATTTTTTTTTTTTTTAAAAATAATCAAAATTATGTTATTTTTATTATCGTATTTTTTTAAAATTTTTTTAAAGTCATAATTTTCAATATCTTTTAAATTATTTTTAATTGTTTGATAATCTTCTACATCTTCATTTGGTATAATATAATTAATTTGAAAATAATTTTCTTTTATATTTTGCCAATTGTTTACAAAAATATTATCGTTTAAGTAGTTAAAACTATTACTTTCTAAATCAACAAGTACTGACAGAAAAAAAACGTCTATTTTTTTTGGTAATGATATAGTTATATTTTTAAAATTTAAAAATTTAATTAATTTGTTTCTATTAAACTCTACCTCCATTATACTCTTATATTTTTGATTTATAAATTTTTCGTCAAGAATAGAAAAATTTTCTACTAGTTTTTTTATATCATCTATTGATGTGTTTGAAACTTTATTAAGGTCTTTTTCTTCAAGTATCATTTTAGAAAGATCATTAAATGCTCTTTTGAAACCTCTATCAATAACTTTCAGTTTATTGAAATTAAGATTATACTTTTCTTCAACTTCAATTTTTGAAACCTTGAAAGTTTTAGCTAGTACTATATTTGTGGAAAACTCTGTAAAATTGAAGGTCAAAAATACAAAAAAAATATATAAACAACTAGATATTTTGTTTTTAAGAAAAAACATGATTTTTTTATATGCCATTAATTAAATTAACATACAGAAAGAGTGGGGTTAACATTTCAAAAGCAGATAGTTTTGTTAAATTCATACGTTCCAGCACAAGAAAATCAAGTAAAAGTGGTGATTTTAAGAATATTGGAGGTTTTGGTGCAATCTCGCCAATCCCAAAACAATTAAAAAACCCCCACATAGTTACTAGCACTGATGGGGTTGGAACAAAAATTGAAGTTGCAAACGATTTAAATAAATTTGATACAGTTGGGATAGATCTCGTTGCTATGTGTGTTAATGACCTAATAGTTCAAGGTGCTAGACCATATTTATTTTTAGACTATATATCACTTAGCAAAATAGAATTACATAAATTAAAAAATTTAGTTAAAGGAATAATTAAAGGATGCAGTATTGCAAATTGTAAATTAGTTGGTGGTGAAACAGCAGAAATGCCAGGAACGTACAACAATGGGAAATTTGATATTGCAGGTTTTTCTGTAGGCATTGTAGACAGGGATAAAATACTTCCCAAAAAAATAAAAAAAAATGATCTAATTTTAGCTATACCATCTAACGGGCTTCACTCTAACGGTTTTTCATTAGTTAGATATCTAATAAAAAAAAAAAAAATAAATTTTAAATCGAATAAATTTCTTAGAAAAGAATTAATTAGACCAACTAAGATATACGTCAAAGAATTATTATTATTAAATGAAAAAAACTTAATTAATGGTTGTGCAAACATTACTGGTGGAGGTATTGTAGACAATCTAAAAAGAATAATTCCAAAAAATTTGTGTGCAGAAATAAATTTAAATAATATTAAAACATTAAAAATATTTAAATGGTTATACAAAATGGGTATAAGCGAAAAAGAAATGCTAAAAACATTTAACTGCGGTGTTGGTTTTTGCATAATAATAAATCCTAAAAAATTAAAATTAGTCAATAAATTTTTTGGAAAAAATTTTAAACCTTACATAATCGGAAAGATAAGTAGTAATAACAAAAAAGTAAAAATAAGTGGTAAAGTATCTTGGTAAAAAAAAAATAGCCATCTTTATAAGTGGTAGAGGTAGCAATTTAAAATCTTTAATAAAATATTTTAAGAAAAAAAATTCTTCAATTGAAATTACTTTAGTTATTTCAAATAATCCAAAAGCTAAAGGGCTTGAATTTGCTAAAAAAAGTGAGATTAAAAACTTTGGACTTAAATATATAAGTAAATCTAGTTTTGAAAATAAATCACTTAAATTATTAAAAAAGAACGATGTTGATTTGCTTTGTCTTGCTGGATTTATGAAAATATTATCTAGAAATTTTATTAAAAGTTTTTCTAAACCAATATTAAATATTCACCCCTCTATTTTACCAAAATACAAAGGAGTTAATACTCACGAAAGAGCTATTAAAAATAATGATAAAATTACTGGAGCAACCGTTCATAGAGTAAATGAAAAATTGGACTCTGGAAAAATTATCTTACAAAAAAAAGTTAAAATTTTAAAAAAAGATAATATTAAAAGTTTAGAAAAAAAAGTTCTTAAAATTGAACACGAAATTTATCCAAAAGCTATCGTAAAATTTCTTTCTAAGATTTAAAAAAGAAATCTAATTCTATCTTAGCATTTTCTACACTATCAGATCCATGTACTGAATTTTTATCAATTGAAATACCATATTTTTTTCTAATAGTTCCTTCTTCAGCTTCTTTTGGGTTTGTAGCTCCCATCAATTTTCTGTTTTCCAAGACCGCGTTAACTTTTTCAAGATTCATAACAATAATTGGTCCAGAAGACAAATATGTACATAAATCATTATAAAATGGTTTAGACTCATGTACTTTATAAAATTTCTCTGCTTCTTCCTTGGTAATATGTATTTTTTTTTCTTTCAGTATTTTAAATCCATTGTTTTTAAAATCGTTTTTAATTTGATCTTGTAAATTTCTTTCAACAGCATCTGGTTTAATAATTGATAATGTTTGTTCAATATTACTCATAATTCTCCTCAATAAATTTATTTAATAGTCTTACTCCATATCCGGTCGCACCCCCAGAATTTAATGCTCCTGCATATTTTGAAAATGCCATTCCTGCAATATCTAGATGAGCCCAAGGAGTTTTATTTATAATGAATCTTTGTAAAAATTGTGCAGCAGTAGTTGATCCAGCTCCACCAACGTAATTAATATTTTGCATATCAGCAGTTTTAGAATTCATTAATTTATTATAATTTTCGTGCAAAGGCATTCTCCATAATTTTTCATCAACTTTTTCTCCAGCATCAAATAATTGTTTTGCTAATTTTTCATTATTTGACCAGAGTCCAGCATATTCAGAGCCAAGGGCCACAATTATTGCGCCAGTTAATGTTGCTAAGTCAACAATTAAACTTGGTTTAAACTTTTCTTCAGTATAAGTGAGTGCATCAGCTAAGACTAATCTTCCTTCTGCGTCGGTATTTAAAACCTCAATTGTTTTTCCACTGTAAGATTTAACAATATCTCCAGGCCTTTGTGCATTTCCCCCAGGCATATTTTCAACTAATCCTACAACTCCTACTGCATTAATTTTTGATTTTCTCATTGCAAGAGTTTTCATAAGTCCAACTACTGTTGCTGAGCCAGCCATATCATATGTCATATCTTCCATAAATTTTGCAGGCTTTAGAGAAATTCCCCCTGTATCAAAACAAACACCTTTCCCTACAAATGCTAAAGGTTTAGATTTATTTCTAGCTCCATTCCATTCCATAATTACTAAATATGAACCTCTAATACTTCCTTGCCCTACTCCAAGTAATGCATTAAAGCCTAATTTTTTTAGTCTTCTTTGATCATAAACAGTAACTTTTAAACCAAATTTTCTTAATTTTATAATCCTCTTTGTGTATTCATCTGGATGTAAAATATTACCAGGTTCAGAAACTAAATCTCTAGTTAGAAAAACTCCTTCTAAAATTGCATTTAATTTATTTCTTAACAAATTATTACTCTGGACTCCATTTCCCAATACAATTAAGTTAATATTAAAATTTGTTCTTTTATTATCGGTTTTATAAATAGTAAAATCGTAGGATTTTAACTGTACACCATGCAAGATCTTTTCTAATTGCACACTTGTAAGAGAATTATTTCCTATGTTAATAAATGAACTTTCAATCTTATTTGCTGTCAAAAATTCATATAATTTTGATCCCTGCTTTTCATAATCTAGTGAAACTTTAGATTTTGTACAATTTACAAATATATAAGTTTTATTTTTATAATCTTTTATAATAAAATCTTTTTCATTAAATAACTTGCTTGAAAATACAGATTTGTTAAGTGGTTGAAGATATTTACTTTTTATTCTTTTCTGTTTTATAAATAATATTTCATTATCTTTAGTATCTTTAGATATTTTAGACGCAAATTTTAGTTTAAGCTTCATTTTTTTGAATTTTTTATTAGATAATGTTGTATATTTATAAAAACAAATATTTCAATGAATAAATTAATATTTCGTAAATTTTCTCTAGATATAGTTAATTTTTTTTTGATTTCCTCATTTAGCATAACATTTATTGTATGGATAATTCAGGCTGTAAATTTTTTAGACCTTGTCTCTGATGATGGACATAGTCTAAACATCTATTTCTATTACATCGCTCTTAATTTACCAAAAATTTTTAGCAAAACCATCATATTTGTTTTTTTTATTTCTATTTTTTATGTAATTAATAAATACGCAAATTCAAATGAACTTATTGTTTTTTGGAATAATGGAATAAAAAAAATCCACTTTATTAATTATATACTTTTTTTTTCTCTATTTTTTTTAATTTTGCAATTATTTCTGAACTTATTTATAGTCCCGAAATCTCAAAATCTTGGACGAGAGTATATTAAAGAATCAAATATTGATTTTTTACCAAAATTAATTTCAGAAAAGAAATTTATAAGTGTTGTAAAAAACCTCACAATTTTTGTAGAAGAATATGAAAAAAATGGTGATCTTAAGAAAGTTTACATAAATGAAAAAATAGATGGAGGAGGATCTAAAATAATTATTTCAAAAAGTGGTAAAATTATACAACGGCAAAATCAATATTTTTTAAGATTATTTAACGGTGGCATTACAAACATTAACAAAGATAATACATACACTCTAAATTTTTCAGAAACAGATTATGATTTATCTAGCTTTTCAACTAAATCAATTACAGACTCAAAAATTCAAGAACTTGACTCCAAAATTCTTTATAATTGCTTAAAAAAAATTGTGTTAAATTCTATTAAAGAAAACAATTTGATTGACTCAAAAATCAAAAAACAAAAATGTCAAACAAGACCATTTAGTCATATAAGTGAGGAACTTTTTAAAAGATTTATACTTCCTTTTTATACTTTAATAATTGCTCTTATCGGATCTAGTTTGATAATTGAACCTAAATCAAGATATTTTTTCAAATTCCACAAGTTAAATATTTTTTTAATCGGGAGTTTTGCAATTATCTTATCGCAAATTAGCTTAAAATTTTTATTTATATCTTTGAATTTAGCTTTTATTATTTTAACTTTACCACTAATATTAGTTGCAATTTTCTATTTAATCTTACTTTTAATTACAAAATTTAAATTAAACTTATTATAATGTTCAAAAATTACGAAAAATATTTAACAAAACTTTTTTTAAAAAATGTATTAACAATAATTATTGTTTTTGTTTTTTTAAGTTTTTTTTTAAATATTTTTGAAGAAATAAAATTTTTTGAAAATAAAGATAATAATCTCTACTATCCTATAATTTTAACTATTTTAAATATACCCTCTATAATATTTGAAATACTTCCTTTTATATTTTTGTTAGGAGTAATGTTTTTTTTTATTAGTCTGTTTGAAAAAGATGAAATTGAACTTCTTAGAAGTCATGGAATTAATAACTTTAAAATAACTACAATAATTTCATTAGTTTCTTTGATTTTGGGAGTATTAATTATTATTATTTATTATTCTTTTTCTGCAAATTTAAAGAGTTTATATCTCAATATTAAGTACCAGTATTCTAATTCGGGTGATCATTTAGCTGTAGTAAACGAAGATGGTTTATGGATTAAAGAGAATAGCAAGGATGAATCGAAATTATATATAATTAATGCTACAAACTATAGAAAAGATACATTAGAAAATATCAAAATTACCGAATTAGATAAAAATTATAAACTTTTAAATACAATAATAGCAAAAAAAGCTGACATAAAATTTAATGAATGGAAACTTTTTAATGTTAAAATTTATTCTGATGTTAAAGAAACAAAAGATATGATAAACTATACCTATTCATCATCTTTTAACGGAAAAATAATTTCAAACTTATATTCAAATCTAAACTCTCTAAATATTTTTCAACTTATTAAGCTAAAGGAAAATTATGAGTCAATTGGTTACTCAGCAACTGAAGTTAAACTACACTTAAATAAAATATACAGCGTACCATTTTATCTTACTTTAACAACTATTATAGGTGCACTTCTGATGTTCAAACTTAATTTTATTAAATCTAAATTTTTTTTAATTGTAATTGGTGTAGTAGTATCGGTAATATTTTATTATATGAATTACTTTTCAATTTTATTTGGTAAAAATGAAACATTTCCTGTTTTGGTATCTATTTGGTTGCCTCAAGTTCTTATATTTCTTATATGTGGGTTAGGATTAACTAAATTAAATGAAAATTAAAATAACTGAATTTCTTATATTCGTATTTGTTTTTTGCTTTAACTTAGAAATAAAGGCAGATACGATTTTTTTTGACTCAAAAAATATACAAATTGAAAATCAAGGTAATATGATTTATTCTTTAAAAGGTATTGCAAAAATTCCAGATCAAAAAATTATAGTTGAGGGTGATAGATCAAAATATAATAAATTAATTTCTCAGTTGGTGGTTGTTGGTAACGTAAAATTTTTTGATAATTTAAATGATGTATATATTGAGAGTGAAAAAGCAATATATAATGAGATTGATAATACAATTCTAACCCAAGGAAAAACATTTATAAAAGTTGAAAACAAGTATGAAGTCTTTTCCAAAGATGTCTTATACGATCGAAATTTAATGGAAGTTTTAAGTGAATCTGATACCAAAGTATATGATGACATTAATAATATCTATAATTTTAAAGATGGTTTCCTATTAGACACTATTAAAGAGGTAATATCATCAAAAAGAACAAATATTATTGATAGTCAAAACAATAGCTATTTGTTTGAAAAGGCTAAAGTTAATCTTAAAACTCGGGAATTAGTAGGAAAAGAAGTAAGGGTAGATTTCATTGATGATTTTTTTGGAAATAAAAATAATGATCCCCTATTAGTAGGAAAGTCAACAACTTCAAATGATAATAACACAACTATTTACAAAGCTGTATTTAGTACTTGCAATATAGAAAATAAAAAATGCAGAGGTTGGGAATTGCAGAGTGAAGAGTTTATTCACAACAAAATAGAAAGATTATTTCAATATAAAAATTCTTGGCTTAAGGTGTTTGGTCAGAGAGTATTCTTTTTTCCCTATTTTAGCCATCCAGACCCATCAGTAAAAAGAAAATCTGGTTTTTTAACGCCGGTATACTCTAGCTCGGATAATTTGGGCAGAGCAATTAATATACCATACTTTCTTGCCCTATCTAATGCAAAAGATATGACACTTAATCCAAGATTATATTCTGATGGAGATTTTATTCTACAATCTGAATATAGAGAAAGTTTTAAAAATTCAGAACTTATTACTGATTTTAGCTTTAACCAAGATGAGGGAAATACTAATACCCATTTTTATTTAAATTCAGTTGGAAAACTTAACAGTAATACAGCATATGAATTAGAGATTCAGAATGTAACCAATGATAATTATTTAAAAATTCATGATTTTGCTGGGATTGCGGATACTAATGCATTGGTAAGCAAATTTAATCCAAGCTCCTTAAGATCATTCATTGAAATAGATAAATCATTAGATGAAGATACTAGATTAAAAACTTCTGTCAGAATGTATGAAAAGTTAACTGTTTCAAAAGGTAGTGACAAGTACCAATATGTATTTCCTAATTTTTCATTTAGCAAAAATATTGATATTGATGAAAGTTATAATGGACAATTTTCATTTGGATCAGGTGGATATCAAAAAAATTATGACACTAATATTTATGAGGCGCAATTAAACAATGACTTTAATTACTCATCTTACAACTATTTTACAGATGGAGGAATACTAACGAATTATAGATTATTGTTAAAAAATACTAATAAATATTCAGAAAACCCATCGACACTTGACGAAAATAGTGAACATGATCTACTTGGCTCATTTTTAATCAATTCAGAGTTACCACTTAAAAAAAAATTATCTAATGAAACAACTAATTTCCTTAAACCAAAAGTTCAATTCAAGTTTACTCCTACAAATGGCTCAGATATATCTTCAAACTCCTCAAGGCTAAGTTATGGAAATATATTTTCATCAAGTAGGATAGGAACAGGAGATACTGCAGAAGTAGGTAGATCATTAACAATTGGAATAGAGTATGAAAAGCAAAACTTCTTTAAAGAAAAAATATTAGGTTTTGATCTAGGAAACGTAATAAAAGATAAAAAAAATATTTCAATGCCAAAAAAAGCGAAATTAGATCAAACAAGATCTGATATTGTTGGTAAATTTTTTTATAAACCTAATGATTTATTACAGTTGGGTTATGACTTTTCATTAGATAGAGACTTAAAATACTCAAATTATGATGCAATTTCGGCAAAAATTGGAGCTAATAAGTTTGTGACAAACTTTAGTTACTTTACAGAAAATCATGAATTAGGCAATTCTGAAACTATTTCAAATGAAACAAATATAAATTTTACAGATGAACATTCTTTAAAATTTAATACCACAAAAGATTTATTAACAGATTTCACACAATTTTATAAATTATCTTACGAATATGAAACTGATTGTTTATTGGCAACTTTTCAATATCAGAAAAAATTTTTTAGAGATGGAAATTTAGTTCCAGATCAGAGTTTGTTTTTTTTAGTTAGATTTATTCCATTTACAGAATTGAGAGGTTCTGCAAATACATTGATCAACAACAGATGATTAAGATTAAACTTTTATTAATCTTTATTTTAATTTTTGCTTCAAGTAATTTAGCTAATAGTTATACAATAGAGGTTAAGATTAAAGTTAATAATGAAATAATTACTAATATTGATATTGATAATGAAAAAAAATATTTAATATTTTTGAATTCAAAATTAACTGAGTTAGATACAAAGAGAATTGATAAAATTTCTAAAGATTCTTTAATTACAGAAATTATTAAAAGAAATGAACTTAAAAAGGTTTTTGATTTAAATAAAACACAAAACATAACTATAGAAATAGAAAAACAAATTATAAAAAATAAAAATTTAAGTAGTAAAGCTGAGTTTATAGATTTATTAGAAAAAAATGATTTAAATTATAATATTGTAAAAAGAAAGCTACAGGTAGAAGCTTTGTGGAATCAACTAATTCTTAAAAAGTATATAAATAATGTTAAAATTGATAAGGAGTCGTTAAAAAAAGGCATACTTGATCAATATAATAATAAAGAGAAAATATTTGAATATAACTTGTCAGAAATTGTATTTAAGGAAAGTTTAAATAAAGATTTAAAGAATATACTCAATAAAATTCAGAAAAACATAGATGAAATTGGTTTTGAAAACACTGCCAATATTTATAGTATTTCTAACACATCAAAAAATGGTGGATTAATTGGATGGGTTAATGAACTTCAATTGTCAAAAAAAATAAATGAAGAAATTAAAAATTTAAAAGTAAATAGTATCAGCAAACCCATAAAAATCCAAAGTGGATATATTTTAATTAAACTAAATGACAAAAAAGAATTTAAACAAAAATTTAATTTAAATGATCAATTAAAAAAGTTAACAAACGAAGAAAAAAATAGGCAACTAAACAATTTTTCAATAATTTTTTTTAAAAAATTAAAAAAAAATACAGAAATCTATGAATATTAAAAATATTTTAATCGTTCATGGTGAACCAAATAGTACATTTTCTGAAATTTTATTTAAATATTTTAAATCAAATCAATTTAAAAAAAATAAAAAAAAAATAATTCTTATTGGTTGTAAAAAACTTATTGAAAAGCAAATGAATTATCTCGGATATAGTTTGAGTTTTAATCAAATAGATAATATCAAAGAGTCATCAGCAAAATCTATAAACATAATAAATGTTGACTTTAAATTTGATAAAATCTTTACAACCATCTCAAATTCTTCAAACACTTATATTGAAAAATGCTTCAATGAAAGTATTAAAATTCTAAAAAAAAATAAATCTACTGTACTTATCAATGGACCAATTTCTAAAACTCATTTTTTAAAAAAAAAATATCCTGGAATTACAGAGTATATTGCCAGAAAAACAAATTCAAAAAATCCAGTCATGTTAATTTACAATGAAGCTCTCTCGGTTTCACCTCTTACTACTCACATTCCTTTAAAAAATGTTGTCAAATTTGTAAAAAAAAAAATAATCATTTCAAAAATAATAAAAATTAATAATTTCTATAAAATTAATTTTAAAAAGAGTCCAAATATAGCTGTACTAGGATTAAATCCGCACTGCGAAACGATTGAAAAATTTGGTGAGGAGAAAGAAGAGATCATACCAGCAATAAAATTACTGAAGAGAAAAAAAGTAAAAGTGAGTGGACCAATTCCAGCAGATACTTTTTTTTTAAAAAATAACATAAAGAAATTTGATGTTGTTGTTGGCATGTATCACGATCAAGTTTTAACACCAGCAAAGACACTTTTTAAATTTAACGCAATTAATGTAACTATTGGTTTACCGTTCATTAAAATAACACCAGATCATGGTCCTAATCATGAAATGCTTGGAAAAAATAAGTCAGATCCATCTTCAATTTTTTATGCTTTAAACTTTTTAGATAGACTTAAATGACATTTTTTAAAAAGAAGAGTTTAGGACAAAACTTTCTTATAGATGAAAAAATAGTAGATTTAATAATTAAGATTGCAAATATAAATAACAAAAATGAGGTAATTGAGGTAGGTCCAGGAAATGGGGTTTTAACAAAAAAAATAATTGAAAAAAAACCAAAAAGATTTATTGCAATTGAAAAAGATGAGAGGTTAGTAAAAATTTTAAATACAAAATTTGGAAAAAATATAGAAATTATAAATGAAGATATGATGAAAATTTCTTATGAAGATTACATGAAGGAGAATTTGATTATTTTTGGAAACTTGCCTTACAATATTTCGACCCAAATTTTAGCTAAATGGATAAAACTAAAAAACTTAGATAAATTTTGCGAAAAATTAATATTAATGTTCCAAAAAGAAGTCGCTGAAAGAATAATAGCAGAATCTAATACTAAAAATTATGGCAGACTAGCTATTTTGTCTAATTGGAAAATGGAAATTGATAAAATAATTGATATTGATCCATACAGCTTTAGCCCTCCACCAAAAGTTAAAAGCTCACTCTTAGTTTTTACTCCAAAAAAAAAATTCTATAAATTAAAAGATCCTAAAAATTTAGAACACATAACCAACATATTTTTTAGTAACAAACGTAAGATGATAAAAAAACCATTAAAATTTTTATTTCAAAATTTTGAAGAAGTTTCAAAAAAACTTTTTTTAGATTTAAACTCACGACCTCAAAACTTAAATAAACTTACTTATTATAAGATTTGTAAGCTTTATGAAGACTCAATTAATTAGTTTTTTGATATGGTTTTTTATAAATTCTTTATTGTAATTAAATGAATTATTTTTTTTGTTTTTACTATTAATAAAACTAATTATTAATTTATAACATTTTTCTAATTTATCATTAATCACTGTATAGTCATAATCTTTCCAGTGCATAATGTCATCTCTAAACTGTTTCATTCTTTCATTAGCAATTTTTTCGTCTTTTTGGTCTCTTCTTAGCAGTCTCTTAAACAATTCCTTTTTTGATGGGGGAAGGATAAATATTGTTAAAATTTTATATTTTAATTTTTTATTCTTTATTTGCTTTGTACCTTGCCAGTCTATATCAAATATAACATTTTCTCCTTTTTTTAAACTATCAACTACAGTTTTTTTTAACGATCCATAATAATTCTTGAAAACTTTTGCGTATTCTAAAAATTTTCTACTATCAATCAGTCTTTTAAATTCTTTTTTATTTACAAAAAAATAGTCATGACCATTTTTCTCATTGCTTCTAGGTTTTCTAGTCGTATGAGATATTGAGATTTTAAATTTATTCCTTGAGGATATTTTTTTTACTAATGTAGTTTTACCTGCGCCAGAAGGAGATGATAATATAACTATTACTCCTGCTTTTTTTTCGGCCATTTAAGTAAAAACTAGTTTGCTTTATTTTCTATAAATTTAACTGCATCACCCACAGTTAAAATTTTTTCAGCATCACTATCAGATATCTCAGATCCAAATTCTTCTTCGAAAGCCATTACTAGTTCAACTGTATCTAAACTATCTGCTCCCAAATCGTCAATAAAACTTGATTCCTCATTTACTTTCGACTCATCAATTCCCAAGTGATCTGCAACTATTTTTTTTACTTTACTAGAAATATCATCAGACATTTTGTTCCTTATAAGTTAATTTGTTAATAAATATTTTATTAATTTTGTCAACTAAAATACATACCCCCGTTAACATGTATAGTTTCACCTGTGATATAATCTGAAAGGTTTGAACTTAAAAATGCTATTGCATTTGCCACATCTTCTGGATTCCCAAATTTATTCAGAGAAATTCGTGATTTCATTAATTCAGTATGGTCATCACTTATTTTATCTGTCATTTCTGAAATTATAAAACCTGGTGATACACAATTTACTTTAATGTTTTTTCTACCATATTCTAAAGCTAAGCTTTTAGACATAGCAATAATTCCTGCTTTTGATGCAGCATAGTTGGCCTGTCCAATATTTCCTGAGTGTCCTACAACAGATGTGACATTTATTACTTTGCCATTTTTTTCTTTTAACATTTTTTTGATAACATTTTTTGTAATAAAGAATGTTGAGGATAAATTAATATCAATTACTTTTTTCCATTCCTCCTCTTTCATTCTTATAGATAGATTATCTTGAGTTATTCCAGCATTATTTATCAATATATCAATTTTATTAGAGAAGATTTTACTGCAGTCTTCAACAAATTTCTCTATTTGATTATGGTCTGAAATATCAAATTTTAACACATTAACATTTTTAAATTTATCTTTAATTTTTTTTAGTTTAATTTCGTTTGTTCCTGTTGCTATTACATTGCATCCAGATGTGTTTATTTTTTCTAAGATCGAATTTCCTATTACTCCAGTTGCACCGGTTAATATTATATTAAGATTTTTAAGGTCAATCATAAATTTTTTAAATTTTCAAGGTCTTGAATATTATTTACTTGAATTGTTTTAATATTTCTATCAATTCTTTTTACTAGTCCTGATAGTACTTTTCCTGGACCTATTTCAATAAATTTTTGATTACCGTAATTTATCATGTTTATGATACTCTCTCTCCATCGGACCGGTTTTTCTATCTGTTGAATTAAAAGATTTTTAATTGTTTCAACTTCTTTGCTTGGTTCTGCTGTGACATTAGAAATAATTAAATTTTGAGGTTTTAAAAATTTAGTTTCTGTAATTTCTTTTTTCATTATTTTTGTTGCTGGGCTCATTAAAGTACAATGAAAAGGTGCAGAGACTGGAAGTTTAATATTCTTTATATTCATTTTTTTTAATTCAGAAATAAACTTATCTAAATCACTTGTTTTACCACTTATAACAACTTGTCCATTGCTATTATCATTTGCTAAATAACAAGTGAATATATTTTTGTTGCTTTCTATTATATCTAAAATTTTGCTAATATCTTCGCCCAATACAGCAACCATACCTCCTTCATTTTTGGGAACAGAGTTTTGCATCGCTTTTCCTCTAATTTTCAAAAGTTTTAATGTATCATTAAAATTTATTGCTCCAGAACATGCTAGCGCTGAATATTCACCTAATGAGTGTCCAGCGAAAAAATTTGCTTTTTTAAAATCAAAATCTGTTTCTTTTTTGATTGTGCAATAAATTCCATAACTAACTAAAAAAATTGCAGGCTGCGTATTTTCAGTTTCGTTTAATAACTCATTTGGTCCCTCAAAAATTAGTTTACTAATTGGTAAATTCAGGGTCTCGTCTGCCTCTTTAAAAAGATCTCTTATATAATCAAAATTTTCATATAGTTCTTTGCCCATTCCAACTGATTGAGAACCTTGTCCTGGAAATAAAACAGAAAACATAGAAAATATACGCAGAAACCTAATTTTTTATATTGTAATTAAAATATTATAATAGTATATCCTCTTTTTTTTGAAAGAATTATTATGAACTTATATGAGCATACAATTATAGCAAGGCAAGATATAAGCCCTACCCAACTCAAACAAATAGAAGAAAAGTATTCTAAAATTGTTGAGAAACATGAGGGAAATATTGTAAAGCTAGAGACCTGGGGACTTATGAATTTATCATATTTAATAAAGAAAAATAAAAAAGGAAATTATATTCATTTTAAAATAAAAGCAGATGGAAAAATAATTTCTGAATTAGAGAAAAATGAAAAAATTGATAAAAATCTACTGAGATATTTGACAGTGAGAGTGAAGAAATTTGACCTTGATACTGAATATTTTAAAAAGTCTGAGGAAAAGGAAGATCATAATAAATAAATATTATGAAAAAAAGAAATAATAAAAAAAAAACAAAACAAAGTAATTTTGCTAAATTAAGTATTTTTCAAAATCAGAAATATAAATTTAAAAAAAAATGCCCTCTTTCCGGAAAAGGCGCACCAATAATTGATTACAAAAATATAAAATTATTAAAGAAGTTTGTTTCTGAAAACGGCAAAATACTCCCATCAAGAATTACATCAGTAAGTCAAAAGAAACAAAGAGAATTATCTTTATCAGTTAAAAGAGCAAGAAACTTAGCACTAATATAAAATGAAAATTATTTTACTTGAGAATGTAAGAAAAGTTGGATCAATTGGAGAAATAATTGATGTAAAAAGAGGGTTTGCCAGAAACTTTCTTATATCAAAAAAAAAGGCTCTATTTGCATCAAAAGAAAATATAAAAGAAGTAGAGAAAATTAAACAAGATTTGTCAAAAAAAGATCAGGACAGAAAAAAAGAAGCTAAACAAATCCACGAGAAAATTAAAGATAAAATTTACGAAATAAAAAAACTAAGTACTGAAAATAAAGAACTTTATGGGTCTGTTAAGCCATCAGAAATTTCAAAAGTTATAGATGAAATTGACAAAGTAAAGATTAATCCATCTTTAATTCAACCTTCTAAAGAAATTAAATCTCTTGGAGAATTCGACGTTTTAATCAATTTACACCCAGAAGTTCAAACACAGATTGTAATTAAGACATTGCCTCAAGAAGAAGCAAAATAATTATACATAATTTTCCCCAATAATTTAAATTATTTGTTTTTTTTAATTTATTCTATAATTTATATATGTGTCTCAACCAATAAATATAGTCAAAAACAAATTAGATGAACTACCAAATAATATTGAAGCAGAGCAATCAGTTATAGGCTCTATTTTGCTTTCTAACGAAATATTTGACGACATAAGTATTATTATTTCAGATAAAAATTTTTACGATCCAATGCATCAAAAAATTTTTAGTGCTATTGAAAAC
>MDTE01025507.1_pt1 | contig 36041 bp, 55 predicted proteins | sample 811231 | NCBI WGS metagenome assembly MDTE01 (sample SAMN05326651, study PRJNA326480) | marine metagenome | isolation source: seawater | place: Indian Ocean: Red Sea | collected 2010 | reverse complement strand
TCCAATAGCAGACACAATGAGGTATTGTGTCTAGCAGAGAACATCTACTTTGAAGCAAGGGCAGAATCATATTCGGGCAAAGCGGCAGTAGGTAATGTAACTAGAAACAGAGTATTAGACACTAGATGGCCTGGCACATATTGTGAAGTGGTGCAACAAGGTCCCAAAAGAGAAAGTTGGAAAACAAAGCAACATAAAGATTTAGCCGATAAGGATAGAGTGTATTATCCTCGTAAGCACAGATGCCAGTTCAGTTGGTACTGTGATGGACAGAAGGATGTTATATGGGCTAACTATGAGAAGACAGGGCAGACCATAAAAGGTAATGCTCGTGCTTGGAAAGAGTCAGTTGAACTTGCTATAATGATAGCAGGGCAGACTAAACTGACAGTCACAGACAATACAGATGGTGCAGTCTACTACTATGCACACAACCTGGTATACCCTAGCTGGGCTAAGACCAAGAGCTATATCGGTGTATTAGGCAATCACACTTTCATGAAATAGAAAAAACTTTTTGAGATTTCTGGTCCCGACCGTGTATATGCGATCGGGCTTGGAAACCTGAGAGAAGGGCTAATGCAAAAAGCAGAAAAAGTGGGCTATAATATAGGCGGCGGCGTGAGTTGGTAAGAAGGGCAAAAGATATGCGAAGCATTATTACGAGTTGCGGGACGCAACTTGGCTTAGAACACACAAAGAACGCAAAACTGATAGCACATGGCAATCTGGAGTTTGCGAAAAATTACGCAGTAGAAAAAGTGGGCAATTATATAGAGGTGGTGTATGAGCTTCCAAAACTGTGTGGTAACGTGGACGCACAATGTGATCACGTGTATGAGCGAACGTGTGCTATTGTACATGGAGAGTGGCACGTGTATGGATCCTGTTTAGTTATATGTGATGTTTAGCAGGAAGCCTCGGCGTGTCAACTCTTGAGCGGAGCGAACGTTATAAAGATTACGCAACTTTAGGTTGCGTGTTGGATTGTGTTCCAAATGTGTTGATTATCCAAAGCCAGTCCAGTTCCATGGATCCTTGAATTTGTCGTCAGTGCTTTGATGTGGTGTGCTACACCTTATTGCCAATCCTATCAGTATGCCAAGCAACAGCCATGTCATTGTTATCCTTTGTGTTTCCAGCTTGTATAACTGTATTTACACGTGGCGCCGGATATCGTGCAGTTTGACCGTACTTTTCGCAGGACCCTTGCTGTGCGTCGCTCTAAAGCAGTTTAAACGCCTGGATTGACCTTTGATCACTGTTGACAACGTGGTTTGTTCTGTGAGCGATAGCGAACAGTAACACCGTGTCTTTAACAGTCTACTACTAGGTGTATTTTGACCTGTCGCACACACTAATAGCTGTTAAAAAGCGTCTAATACATAACTACCTACTAATACCCCGCCCTATTAATAATTTTACTAATACACATACACATATAATACCCGCCTAAAAAATTTTTCTACTAATACACATACAACAACCCCACCCCCTAAAAAAATTTTCGACACATACTATACAAAATTGCACATACACATACAATCAAGCATCTTGCAAATTTGCACATACACATACAACAACGTACCCGTAAAAATTGCGGATACACATACAAGTATAACAAGCCCTGCCCGGTAAATACACTACTTTATGAAAAGAATGGATATCAGCGATAACACGGCGATCAGTATGCCAATACGTAATATGTTGGCCATCATTGGTGCGATCTGTGTGGGCGTCTGGGCTTACTTTGGTATAACTGAAAAGCTCAACCAACACGACACACAGTTGACATTGATACAGAAGGACTTGGAAACTGTTGTGGAGTTTTCAATCAAATATCCGAGAGGCGAACTTGGCCAGTCACAGAACGACCTAGAGCAATTCATGTTGATCGAAGAGCTGTATAAGATAGTGGACAGGATACAGAAAGAAGTCGACGAAAATGCTGACAACAAGATCAACATAGACTTCCTGAAAGAGCAGATGGAAAAAGCACAGATGAACATCGAGAAGCTCAAAGACGCTGACAGAGAGATAACTTACAAGAACGGGAACGGACACTAATGATAGAGACAGTTGTGGCATTGTTGATGATAGTTCATGGAGAGATCAAAGAACACCGTATACAAGAAAGCATGGCAAAGTGCCTGAGAGGCAAGAGAACAGCAGAAAGACAGTTCAGTGCCGGAACCAAGTATCAGTGCATCAAGAACAAGGCAGAGCTTGAAGAGAACATAGATGGCTCTTTGACAATCAAAAAAATAATACTAGATTAAAAGTAATCAAGCCAGATTAAATACACACAATAGAGCAGTTTACTAGCGAGGAGTTGCATGACTAGAGAAGACTTTGTGTATGACCTAGATCATATCTTTGAACAGTTCAACATGGAAAGCATGGTTTCAAAGGCACGTAAAGCCAACTACAGAAGAGTGTTTTCCGAGGAGAACTTTCCCACACAAAACGCAGGTGTGATAGATGGTCTTGGCAAGCCATTAGGAGAGATAAAGCACCCAGTTGATTGGGTCGTGAAGGATTACAATCTCCCCACCAAAGAAGAAGATAGGGAATGGTTCATGAACAAGAGTTCGTGGGCAGTTGCTGAAGCACTAGGTGAAGAGCGTGACGTGGTGAACGAAGTTGTCGAGTATTTCTCAGAAATATTAGGACTCACAGAAGAACAGATGCAACCAAGGTTCCTGAGACAGACGAGAGGACAAGAACTGAGATTTCACACAGACGGAGTAGTCAACTGTGCCATAAACTATCTTCTGCAAGGAGAACAGACTCCTGTTGTGTTTAGAGATCACAGAGAACCTATCAACTACAAATGCGGTGTCTTTAACACACAGGCACTACACATGGTACCAACTTTACCAGCAATGGGAAAACACAGACTACTCTTTAAACTGAAGATACCGAGAACAGGTCCTACCTACGAAGAAGTGGTGGATATAGTAAAGAAAATATAAATATTTTTATGTCATATCAGAATTCAAAATGTTTTCATTTCGCAATGGAAGTCGGCGATATGGAAAAAGCAATAGACTTCTACTGTAACATATTAGGATGCCAAGCAGGCCCTGGTGAGAAGGGTTGGAGAGACATAGACTTTTGGGGTAACGAGTTGACTCTTCACGCAGGAGGATCACCACGTGGTTGGACAATGCATGGAGTTGATATGGGCAAGGTTCCTGTTCCACACTTTGGAGTACACTTACCCAAGGAAGTATATGGTGCTATCAAACAAAGGATATCAGAAAACAACCTAACCTATTTGGTTCCACCATATGTTAGATTCAAAGATACCGACTATGAACAGGAAACATTTTTCATATCGGATCCACATGGAAACGTTTTAGAATTGAAATATTTGTCCAATCCAGATTTATAAAATCATTGACAATACTAGCTTTTATGCTATAATGGTTACTATATGTCAAAGTCACAAGAACTGCTGAGCAGTTTGAAAAACATAACGGAATCAAAGCCAAAGCCTTTCCAAGAGGCAAAGGTAAAGTCTTACACAAATCGATATTATCCTAACACAATATATACTTTGCCGGCAAGGTATGACAATGCCAAACGATTAAAAGATGAGGATGGTGAAGAATATATCATGATTGATAGGGTATATGGTGGACTTTACAGTGAAGAATTACATCAAGCTGATGGTACAAGATATCAAGGCAAATTGTATCAAAAAAGGAGACTAGTAATCAGCAAGGATCCTTTTACCAAAGAGAAGAAGAAATTTTACAGCAGATGTACAGCAACAGCAGATGGAAGATGGTTTAACAACGGAGGCTTACCCATAGAGCCACCAAAGGAGATTGAAAATGAAAAACAAGGAACTGATTCAGAAGATAGTAAACTGGATTAAAACATATGCACAACAGAATAAGAGAGAATCTTTAGTTGTTGGCATATCAGGAGGAATTGACTCCGCAGTGGTCAGTACGTTAGCGGCCATGACAGGTTTAAAGACACACGTTGTCAGTATGCCTATTAAACAGATTGAATCACAACACGACCTGAGTATCAAACATGGTAAGTGGTTAGAGAAAAAATTTAAAAATGTTTTCCACAACATTGTGCATTTAGATAAAACTTATGACTCACTAAAAGAAGAACTGGGTTATGTGTTTGAAGATGACCTTGCTTACGCTAACACTAAATCAAGATTGAGAATGGTAACATTACATCAGATATCTGCATCACAAGTAGGAATAGTTGTTGGTACTGGAAACAAAGTAGAAGACTTTGGTGTAGGTTTTTATACCAAGTATGGAGACGGTGGTGTTGACATATCACCTATCGCCGACTTAATGAAAAGTGAAGTATGGGAACTAGGTAAAGAGCTAGGAGTCATGCAGGAGATAATTGACGCTCCACCGACAGATGGTTTATGGGAAGACGGAAGAACAGATGAAGATCAGCTAGGTGGACTGACTTATCCACAGATGGAAAGAGCCATGACTCTTGATGAATTAAACGCAATACCTGTTGGTCCGGATGAAGAATTACTTAAAAAATATAGGGAAATCAGAAGTAAGAACTTACACAAGATGGAACCTATACCTGTATTCAAAGTTAACAATTATACCGAAGGAATGAATATAGTGTTTAATAAAGAAGAAAAGCAATAAATAAACAAGTATGATAAGATATTTTGGGACAGTCTTATTAATGTTAATTATTTTGTGTGGACCTGCTTCAACAGGTTCCGATCACATTCCCACGCCACAGCAAGAGTTTAAATCATTAATTTCAAAATGCTACAACTCATATTATGAAAAGAACACACATCATGAAGCTGATATACCTTTAGCTTTAGTGCTTGGAATATCGATCCATGAGAGTGCTTGGGGCAAAAGTAGATTCTCAAAAGAAGGATATAATTACTTTGGTCTCAGAACAACCGCAAAAGATAAGAAACACTACATGACACCAAAAGGTGCACCAAATGTTAAAGTTGCAAAGTTTGAAGACAGATGTGGTAGTGTTCACTTCTTTATAAATCTACTATCAACAGATGAACGTTACTCGGAACTATTCAACTTCATAAAAGAAAGTGGCGACTACGTTGACTATGAGAAGGCGTTGACTTTTATGAACGTCTATTACGAAGATCCAACTTGGCCTAAAAAGGTTCTAAATATTATCAGAGGTTTATAGTGCTTTCAGCTTAAACATGAAAGCTTCTTTCTTACTAGAAAAACTTATAATAGCACGTTGATCATTCCAATGAGTGTTAGGCTCATAATCCTCATACCTGTCATCTGTATTTTCAAAATGCCAACCCCATTTGTGTTTACAGTTTGAAGTACACCAATCAATAAGGTCACCCATTACGCCATGGGCTCGTAAAGGCACTTTGTATCTGAAAGTTTTATTGTATCCACAGGACTTTGGTATTATACCATTGTTTTCTAATCTACAATCTTTAAAGTCCCACTCGTTGTCTAATGGGTCACGGTTCATTTTGGATTTATACACAGTGGCATATTTGGAACAATTATACAACTGGCCGTTTTTAAAATGTTGAATTCTGAACTTGGTAAACTTGATTTGCTTTGGTTTGTTTTCGTACTAGTACAACCAACAACAAACAAAAATATTAAAATAATCATAAACTTATTTTTCATCTTTTGTCTCCTTGTCTAACTTGTCAAACTCTTCTGTTATTTCTTCTTGTTGCTTTTCTTCTTCCTTGATCTTTTGGCACTCTTGTGGTGCAAACATACAACCTAATATGTCAGCGATAGATTGCATTCTACCTATTGACGGTTCGTTGTCTGCTGTCTTTACTTTAGCTGTCTTATTCGCACAGCCATTCAGTCCTGCAAATAGCAAGATGATGAATAAAATAAGAATTATATATCTTTCAGTTTTTGGATTCATATTAACTCGCTTCGCTAAATCTTATCACATTGAACTTTTTGTCTTTGAAGTTCCTTTCATGGAACCAGTCTCGGTAGTTCTTGTCTGTGAATATCTCCATGATCTCTGAATACCTTACATTGTCATCTAGTATCATCTTTTCTAGTGACTCATATTCGTAGGTGTCTACTTTTCTGCTCACCTCAAATGACTTGGCATTCTCAAACAGGGCTCTTATATTTCTTAGATGGTTACTCATATTAAATTAATTTCAGTAATATATAAATTTGGAGAGCAAGTATACCTATAGGAAGTATTGTTCTAATCAGTTCCATGGTATGGTTGTATTCATCTAGTTTTCTTTCCAACCAATTTCTTTTGTATTTTTTTCTAGCTCTTTTACCCATGTTATCCTTTTACGTTTATTCCCATTGACCTTGCTTGTCCGGCCACTATCTTGACAGCCGCTTCAAGATCTATGGCATTCAAATCTTCCATTTTTTCTTTTGCTACTTCTTCGACTTGTTGTCTTGTCATTGTTGCCTTTATGACTCTGCCTGGTGACTGAGCACCTTTCTTTAACTTTAATTTCTCTTTGATCAAGAATGACGTTGGTGGTTTCTTGCAGATGAAATCAAACGACTTATCTTTGTAAACTGTTATGACGACAGGTATAACTTTACCCATATCGCCTTTTGTCTTATCATTGAACTTCTTACAGAAGTCCATTATGTTAACACCTTTTTGACCTAATGCTGGTCCAACCGGTGGTGCAGGATTAGCCTTGCCTGCCTCTATCTGTAATTTTATTAGACCGACTACTTCTTTTGCCATAAACTCCTTTAGTTAGTTAAGAATGTATTATTCCGTTGGGTACGGCCTACGTATCATTCTTAATGCTTCTTCAATAAAAGCTTCACACTCTTCAGGCTTCGCGGCAAGTTTTTTACCTATCGCTCTTTCGTAGTTCTCTTTGCTTTGAGAATACAAAGGTGCATCAGTTCTCTTGTTCTTCATATTGTTGTAATGAACAATATCGTCTTTACAAGTACCGTTGCCTCTTTCGTGGCCTGCATTGGCAAAACTAAAGGATAATGCAAATATAATTCCTGTAATAATAACTAGTTTTTTCATATATCTTATTTATTTAGAATGTGGAGGCATTTTTTTCTCAACAAACCAAACGTGAGTCCTAAGAACAGGATCATACTTCCTTTGTCTTAGTTTCATTTGTCTTTTTTCACCCTTGGTTGGCTTCCTAACCCAATACCTTGTACCAGTTTTTTGTTTATCATCTTCAGGAACCATCATCTTTAGTTCGAATGATTTTTTACTGCTTTTCTTTGCCATATTTACATATTAACCTATTTGAGCTGTAACGTCAACCGGTTATATTTCCTATTATTTGTAAATGAAAGGATCTTTCTTTTTTAGTTCTTTTATTTTTTTCTTGTATGCTAGATGCATTTTAAATTCATACCAAAGATTTTTAATCCATTTAATCATTATGCCATCATCCAATCAAGTTGATATTGTTTTATTGCCTCTTTTACTTCTTCGTATTTATTGTGTGTAAAACGCAATTTGAACAATAACCTATCTTCTCCTGTTTGTACAGGAACACCGTGATTCCTACTTACATTTAATAAAGCGACAGTATAATTTTCAACAAATACTGCGTCTGCATCATCAAATCTTACAGGTGTTTCTCCACCCTTTATCATAAAATTAATTGCACAAAGAGTACCAACATCAATGTGTGTTTTTACTTCTGTGCCTTTTGTTTGTGTAAAAAAGTTAGGTTTGATATTTTCTGTACCAACGATTCTTTTGAATAGATCTGTTAATCTTTGACTCTCTGGCAGGTCGTTAACATTCTCATCTTTTAGTTTATAACCAGTGTTCCACGACTCTTGGTCTCTCCACCAAGTCGTATCTTTTTGAATAAATGATAGGTCGTCTTTGTCACTCTCGCTGACGTCGTATATGTTATTCAAAGTTTCAGTATTGATTGGTTTATAATGAAACAGCTTACTTTCTTTTTCTAGCTGTTCTTTATCGTAGTCAATTTTAAATTTAAAAATACAGTTTTCCAATTTAATCTTCCTTCTTATGTGGTCTGTAAAAATCGCAAACCTTGATATTGATTGGCTTGTTGTCGCCATCGAGGTTTATCTCCCAAAGTGGATTCTCATGTGCAGGTCTTCCGCAGTTTGCACAATAGCCTCCAGTCTCTTTGATTCTTTCATTTCTCTGCAATTCTAACTTCATACTGTAACTCCTTTATATAATGAAACGAGTTCAGGAAAAGTTCTACTAAAACTTTCTGCTCTGACTAGGTCTGTTCTTTTTGTGTGTTTTTCAAATTCATTGAAACTATCTTGTGTGTTTGTATTCATCATAAAACTGATAACACTATCAAGATTTCTTTTTTTGTAGTTGTATAATTTCTCTCTTATTTTAATTTTAGCACTGTAAGGAATCGTGCTGACATTGTAATATTTTGGTTCATGTAGATTATTTAGATAAACTGGTATTCCAAAATCTGAACTCCAATCTAAAAACTCAGGCAAGTAAAAAACATTGAATATATCGACTGTATGACAAATACGCAAATCAAATTTTCTAGAATTATATTCTTTGAACACACTCATATTTGCCACAGCATCTTGCCATTTTGCAGGATGTCTTTGATATTCAAAATGTTTCTCTAAACCATCGATTGAAAAATGAACATCTACGTATTTGAAATGTGGCCATATATTTTTTAGTGCGTGTAAGGGAAGTTGTGTTGCGTTGGTGTTATAGTGTATGCTGATGTCTTTAGCTTTGTCCATTTTAACAATTTTTTCTAATAGATCAAAGTGCTGAGCAATCATGAAAGGTTCACCGCCTGTAAAATCTAAATGCTCTAAATTAGGAATCAGACTTTCAACTGTTTGCCAAAATGTTTCTGATTTTTCTGGCCAATCAAGCCTTTCATAATTTTGTATTGTGCCATCTATTTTATCATATTTCTTCTTCTCTGATATCCATCTTGAGCTGTATTGCGGTCCACAAATTCTACACTTAAGATTACATATGTTTCCTAGCTTTAAATCCAAGTATCTTGGTTTTACATCACCAAAAATGATTTCCTCTTTTATGTGGTGTTGATACTTTTGATTATCTCTTATACGCTTTGACTGTTTACCAGAAAGCTCTTCCATCCAACATCTGTGACATCCACGTGGCTGTGTACCTGATAAAAAGCGTTGTTTTATTTCCTTTAATTCATCACTTTCTGTAATTTGCTCCATTGTGTTTTTTTGTATTAAATACTCTTGACCATTTGGGTCTTTTAGTGTATCTTTATACATACAGCAAGGTTTTACAGTTCCGTTGGGTTGTACTTCCATAGCTGTCCAAGGAAGAATACAAAAATTTTGAGGTAATTTATCTTTCATGTTTAAAACCGCTTTTATAGGATGTAGTTGGACACAAGGCCATAACCTACATTATACAAATACTTATCCATTTATACTACACTATTCAATGGACGAAAATCAAGTAATAAATGCAGGAAGAAGTGGAGCCAGCTGGTTTAACTATCCACAAACGGTCAAATACATACATCAAAAATATGACCCGGACTATTATGTGATACAACACACAACTCCAGACAGGGGTATGTTGTTGTGGTGTTCTGATAAAAAAAGATATAGTATCATAACAAGAGATCATGATGTGTATGGCAATTACATTCAGCTATGGGACAACTCGCAGTGCTACTATCATCTCACAGTAGGTATGGCAGAGAAACTTGTCTCAGGAAGCAGTCCAGAGATAACAGATCATATGTTCAGTGAGATAAAAAGAAAAAGCGGTCTTGAGAAAGATGCAGTTGTCAGCAGAGTGAAGTATTGGTTAGATCATGAAAGACTACACCCTTTAATGTTTGACAAGTACGAAGAGTCAATAGAATACTGCAATCTCTATGTGAACTCAATTGGTAAGAAAGTTATAAATCTTTTTTGGCTCGATAACAATTTTGTTGTCAAGACAGACAATCAGATCATAGTTGAAAAAGAAATTGACTTCAACAAGTATGTGGTCGACGATGGTTACCACTTTGAAAAAGAAGGAAACACCAAATTAGCTGAACTTCTAAAAAGACGTTTTTTTTCCGGGTAGTAACACCCCACCGCGGTGCTTGAACCCCACTGTACGACCCTTAAAACGCTTCGTTTTTTCAACTATTTTATTGAATCTGCTATTTTCTTAAATAATAGCATATGTTTTCATTAATTGATATACCTTACATTCAGTACTTAGAAATAGAGCCTACAACTTTCTGTAATGCAGGTTGTCCTCTCTGTAGTAGACATAAACCAGGAACAAGTGACCTCATCGATGAATTGGTTTTAGAACATTTACCTAAACACATATTAGAAAAAATGAGAAACGAATTAAATGCATATCAGACTGCAAAAGAAGTTTGTGTTTTTTTCTGTGGCAATTATGGTGATGCAATTATGCACCCCGAGTTCGAATGGTTGTATTGGTATTCCGCACAATACTTTAAATCAGTGGGAGTACATACCAACGGTGGAGCAAGGTCCACAGACTTCTGGAAAGAACTAGGCAAGATATCCAAACCAAACGAATGGGGTTTTTCAAATGCTTCTATAACTTTTGCAATTGATGGATTAGAAGATACAAATCATTTGTATAGAAGAAATGTTAAATGGGAAAAGCTAATGTCAAATGTTGAAACGTTTATCAATTCCGGAGGTACTGCCAATTGGAAGTACATAGTATTTGATTACAATAAGCATCAAGTGGATGAAGCCAGAGAACTTGCTAAAAAACTTGGCTTCAATAACTTTACTTCTGAGATCAGCACAAGACAGCCACCAATAAAAACAGATATGGAAAAAGCAGTAGAGAGTGCCAAAAAATTACCAGAGATAAAAATAAAAAGAGTGACCGAACTCGAAGAATACATAACAAAAAATATTGATCACGAAGTAAAAGCAACTGATACTATACAAAAAAAAGAAAACCTGAAGTATGCTGTAGTAGAAGATATTAAAGATGATGTTGATTGTATTTCTTGCAAAGGTATTGCAACTCGTACTATGTTTTTGAATCCAAAAGGTAGACTGTGGCCTTGCTGTTTCCACTCAGAAGAATATGACACAACATTGCATCATTTAAGGAAAGTGGAGCCATGGCTGGCTGATCATTATGTAAATGATTTTAATAACCTAAACAAAAAATCTTTGAAAGAAATATTTGAGGCATCTGCTTGGAAAGAGATGACTGATGCTTGGGCTACAAAAGATCACGAGCTTCGAAAATGTTGGAAAGAATGTAAAAATAGTAGATGGAAGATTTCTAACACAACAGTTAGTTCAAATTATCATTTTGAGTAGTTTGGTAAATCAGCCAATTCAGGGAAAACATCTCTCCAGTTTTCATTTCTTAACGCATCAAGTTTTTCCGTTGTTCTTAACCATTCTCTAATCTTGTGTGTGTAATCTGCTTCGTCGAGAAACTTAATTAGTGAATCATATCTCTTGTCTTTATTTTTTGTATTTGTATCCATCCACTCTTGTGCAGTATTATATTTTTCTCTCAGTCTATCTTTCATTGGTTCAGGTAACATCTGTATTCTCAAATAACCAGGTGTTAGTAAAGGATTGATTAAGCTACCTTGATCCTTAATCCAGCCACGCTCGTACCAATCAATATGAAAATCTGGTACATGGAAACTATTAAACACGTCAAGACAAGTTGCTAAAAAGAAATAGGCTCTTGGGCAAACTTCAAACATTCTTTTACGATTTTCTTCAACCTGTTTCCAATTCTGTCCTTTACGCAAGTATTCTCCACGAGCACCTGCGGCATCCAGACTGGCGCCAATTTCAACTTGTTCAAATTTATCCCACTCACGCATCACGTCAATATCTTTATACTTCATTTGAGAAAAGTTTGTGTTGTATTTTAGTTTAACATGGAACATTTTCTTTTCAACTAATCTTTTTAGTATTCTATAATGTTCTTCCATGATAAGTGGTTCACCGCCAGCAAAGTATATTTCTTGTAGGCCGTCCATATATGGTTCTACCTTTTCCCAGAATGTTTTTTCATCTTTGTAAGGTCTGATTATTTTTGGTTGATCCGGCTTACTCCACATCGCAGAATGATCTTCATACCAACTAGAACTTAAATCCGGTCCACAAGTTCTACATTTAAAGTTACATAGATTACTGAACCTGAAATCAATGTAAGGCAAGTTTACTTTGTCAACGGTCCCATCTTCTTTAGTTGATTCAACGACATCCCAATGATTTGAAAGGTGTTTGTTTGCCCACTGTCTAGTAGTAGAAATGTTATTTCTTTCCATTTCCATACATCTTGTGCAAACCTTACTAGTCTTCCCAGCTAACAAGTCTTTACGTAATTTTTTTTGATGTTCGCTGTTCCATGCTTGTTCTAAACTCATATCTTTTAGATTGCCCATGGGCATATTGCTAGGACTCATACAACAGCTCAATACTCTTCCGTCAGGCCATGTATGCAAATGCGTCCATGGTATCATACAGAATGTTTTAGACTTGAGAAGCGTCTCTTTGTTTGATTCTTTGTTTGTCATCTAATATTGTTTGCCAGTTTGGTATTGTCATGTTTCTAAAAGTATTTTTATTGTGTGCTAATTTCTGTTTTATATTACTATCATTATAAACATCTTGCCAATCACTTACTGACATATTCATTAATTTTTCAATTTCTTTAAGCATTGCTGGGTAACGTTCTTCATAAGGTAAACTATCAAAAGAACTATCATATAGTTCTGTGTAAGGCTCAAACCCATGTCCTTGCAACCAACCTATCATACCTCTAGTGCCGTGTGGTATAAAAACTTTATTAAACAATATTGGCTTCCATGTTTTCTCAGTTATAAAAATACTTGTATCACTGACAATACTTTCTTGCACGATATCAAAACCAGCATACCAATATTGCGGAGGTAAGATTTCTTGAGTGTTACCTTCATCTATTTGTTTCGCGTCAAAATCTAAGTTCCTTGTCATACCTGCAAACACTTCTGGATTCTCAAAATCTTTTTGCTTCATAGTACCGTATCTGTTTAACCAACTGTAGAAACCTTGATCTTCCCAACCTTTAATAAACATATCAGTCAATAAATCTGCTCTATGTTTCTTTGCCGCGGCATTCATACAAATATATTTTGTAGTAATCCTGCTGTGAGGTTTTGGTTGTTTTATTGACTTATCGTTCATATACGATACTGTTCTTTTCAGCAAAGCCAACGGATGTGAAACAGGAACCATTACATCTTTCTTACCAAACCAGTGATCTATGTTTTGTTCCAGACGCACATCAGACATAATCAAAGCTATGTTATTCTTTGGCCATTTTGGAAGTACGTCATCTTTCAATCTAAAAAGAAAGATGTCTTTCTTAGTAAAATGTACTTCACCTTCCATCATACGCACTATGCATGGCTGGTGTGTGTCTACCTTGTCCTGATTCTCCTTGCACCACCATTCCACTCGATTTAATTCATCTAGGATATTGGCGTCAAGATCAAATATAACTTTTTCCATGATATTTGTATTTACTTTGATTGTTTTAGCTCGGCGTCTGTGTATCTAGGCTTCCCGGATCGATCAAGAGATGCTGTGCCACCTTTTGCGGCACCTGGTGGACATTTTTCAATCTTCCCACCTTTTTCTAAAAACTCTTTCATTAGTCTATCTCTTTCTTCTTGTGTAGACTTTGGATCTTCTTTCCTACCTGAATAGTCTCTGTTTATTCCACTATATCTTGGCATTTATACCTTCCAGTTGTTTAGTTCTTGTTTTGTATCTTCCTCCTAGAAACTTTGTTTCAAAGAAAGCAGTTACTAGTTTCTTTGCACTTGCAAAACTTGTAAAGTCAGCACCAAGACACAACACATTCATATCGTTGTGTTCTCTTGCTGTAATAACTTCTTTGACAGTCCTACAAACTACAGCTCTAGTTTTTGGAAACCTGTTAGCGGCCATTGCCACACCAAATCCGGATCCGCAAACTAATATTCCTCGTTCGTATATATCAAAATGATCTGAGAAATGTTTTACTATTTTTGGATAGTCTGCACGTTTGTCTGTATGAACTCCAGCATCATACATCACTGCTATGTCAAAACGAATACCTTCTCCGTCATCAGGAGAAATCCATTCTTTCAACTTGTCTTTAAGCTCAAGACCCCTGTGGTCACAGCCCATTATCAATTCGGTTGTTTTAGCCATTCCATAAACTCCGTTAAGTATTCTTCTCTATTTAATTTTAAAAAATGCTGTTGGTTATATACTAAATTATCAAATATTTTGATATATTCTTTGTGTAAAATTTCTGTGTCAAATGCACACAATCTACGAACACATTCCATCGCCTGATCCATTCTGTCTGCTGAGTTTGATGCTCTGTCATACTTTTCATCAATCAACATAAATCCGTTAAACGTTCTATATCCTGTGTCTTGTAGATATTCTAAAGTACCACGAGAACCAAAAACTACAAATGGATGAAGTTGTAATATTGGCTGGGAAACTTTTTCAGTCAAGAACAGCGGATCACCTGGAAAGCTATCACAAACTGTTTCGTTGATTATACTGAAGTAACTATCAAGATAGTGTTTCTTTTGCATACGTCTTTGATTAAGATCGTTACCTATAGTTTCAGCTGTTTCATCTAATACTATTGGTGTCTTCTTTAAAAAAGTATCCATATCTTCTTCTACTGTTTCTAATACCGATTCTTCTTTAGTAAAATCTTTTATATTGGTTGGTACACCTGGAGTGAAATATCTATTTAAAAAACTTATGTAACCATACTGATCATAACCTTTTTTGAAAAGCTGACTCAGTACATATATTCTGTGCGGTCTTGGATTTGCATTCCTACAAACAAATCTTTTTGATCTGTGTTCTTCAAAGTTGACTTCTGATTGGTGAACTAGTTCAGCATTAGGATTGATTTCAGTCATTCTATTTTTACTAAAATACATTCTGTTAGTTTCAATCCAATAGTTTAGTTCGAATATGTTTAAACCAAAAGTCTTTACCTTTGAGTGTATTTTTTTCTTTTTACAATAATGTTTAAAGTTTTCTTCGAATCTAATATCGCCAAAAACAATATGTATTTTTTCTTCAGGTATACCTTTGTCACCTAATGTCCATAGTATATCGTCAATGAATCTTGGCATAGATAAATGAAAACCTTCGCTTGGAAACCAAAGCAATACTTTAACATTTGGTTCCATTTGAATTGCTCTCATGTATTCTTCATCGATGTAATGGAAAACGTTTTCGTAGAAAAAACTTAAATCAATCCACTCTGGCTGTATATGAAACCAAAAGTCTTGAGAGCTTTTTTGTGCATGATCTAACGAGCATATGTTCACGCCAATATTTGCATATTCGAGCAACTCTTCCAAGTATTGATATTTTACGTTACCCCAGTTCTTATGAAACTCTTTGCTCCTTTTCCAGAAAGGAATACAGTTTGGAAGGCGGGCTCCCTCTTCGTCTTGTGATTGATAAAGAAGATTTATGCTTGGTTTTGACATACTGTTATTATACTATTTAAGCCAATTTTTAACAACCTTTTCCGCAAAAGATTTGTGACATTCTGTGGAAGGATGTCCTACCATCGTTTTTTTACCATTTATAATAGTCCAACCTTGCGGTGGATTGTTTATGTGATCCTCGTGCAACGCACCCGTGTATCCATTGTCAATACCCCATTCACTCAATCCGCCATTTGGTCCATGAAACCATATGTGATCCCAATCTATACTGCTGTACCAAAAAGTAAGTTCTTTGTTTCTAAATATAATTTCTTTTCTTTCTGGACCTAATTCAGATTGCCAGAAGAATGTTTTATGATCCACATTTTGTTGATAACATTGTGTTTGGAAATTTCTTATAGCAGACAAGGTTCTCAGTATCTGATGTGTTTCGTTGTAGCAATACTTCATGTAATTTGTAATAGGTTTAGAAATACGAGGGTCTACATCTTTGGCCCACTCTATATCTCCTGTACTTTTTAACCAAGTATAATTTTCATTTTTTATAACAGCATCACTACCAAAGTCTATAAGCTCATCGCTGATTAATTCGTAACGATCGATGCCTGATATTTGTAGTATGGCATAGTCAGGATTGTGTTCGTACACTGCACGTGATATATTCCTAGTATTCATTTCATTACCACCACCGCCTTCGGCAACATTTATGAGATCATATTGTTCCTTTAGATAGTTTGCCCAACTGTCTGGTGCGTGTGTAAAACTACAACCTGATGTGACTATTTTCATTTATCTTCCTTTAGTACGTCAGCCATCTTGTGGTTCTCTTGTGCGTGACCTCTTTCATCTTCTCTTACTGCAATCACCACGTCACGTAACTTTGCATCTGCTTTTAATCCATAATAATTTTTTGCAATGTCTGGTGCGTCTATGTTATCTATCTTGCCTAGCTCAATAGCTTTCAGATAAGATGTATAACTTATCACTGCTTGTTCTTCAAAGTACCCAACCATTCTGTGTGCAACTGTTGGAAAGAAAATATATAAGAACATATAAAAATGCCAGAATAAAAATTGTGCAGTAATAATCATCCAACGTTCGAACCAATTGGGTTTTGCTATCTCAATGAATATCATTAGATGCATACGTTCATTTTCTGCTTCTGCTAGTAAAGTTTTGATCCACCCTCTATCATCTGGTTTCATTTTTCTAAGACTTCGCAAATGATTCCACATACCTGCAACCATGCCCGGCACACCTGCAACGGTTTCTAACACGACTGCTCTGTGTCCGTAACGTTTAGCAAAGAAAGTATCTGCTATCCAACGTAAACGCATTGTGAACCACAATGCACACTTATCTCCAAATCCTTCGGGTCTTCTGTGTTTCATTTATTTCTTTCTCTAAATGGTATTGGTTTCCTATCTTCGTATATTACTTTAGGACAAGTATATTGCTTGTCTGTTCTAGCGAATTCTTTTGTTCCATCAACACAATTATAGAAACACAATAAATCGCTCCCTTCAATTTCACGTTTAGCTATCATACACTTCAGCATTCCCGCTATTACTAATTCTATCATTTGTTATCCCCTCTATGATTCTCAGTTTTGTTTCTTTTGCGTTTCTTATTAACGTGTTAACATTCTGCTCACATTTCTTCTCAAATATTTTATAGTTAACATTTTTCTCTACTAGACTATTTAAACTATTAACAAATTTTTGTAGTCTTCTTTCTGGATCTGTTTCAATATCATAATTTTCATCTAACGTTCTGTTAAAAGTAACATAACCTTTGTCTTTTAACTTTTTTAAAAAGAAAGGAGTAGACAGTATTGCAAAAGGATGTCTGTTAGCTATAGCCCTATATGTTTTTTCAGTAGGGTGAAATTCCTGGTTCTGGTCAAAATGAGTTTCTGAGATTACACTAAAGTTTGTGCTTTGATATACTATTGAATCATACGGATAACCAAGATAGTGGTTATCTTCAGTTTGTATATCATCGAGTGGTTCTCCACCATCGACACCAAACATACTCCAAGCTAACCTGCCAGATGTTTTTTCATTTTTCAATAATGCATCTAGTAATGGCTTCCTATTATTTTTGTTTGCCTTACCTCCAAGCAATAATAATCTTGTCGTACCAAAATTTCTTTGGACAACTTCACATTCTTTTTTAACAAATAGCCTGTGATAACAATCTAGTTCAAAGTTATCTATAATAATATTTTTTCTACCTGGTGCAATTTTTTCAAAACTTCCAATAGAAAATATTGTTATTTTTTGATCAGTACGCAAACTTTTAAATTGTGTTTGCAAATATTCATCATGATCATATGGATGTTCTCTTAGATAAGAATATATAATTGGTTTGTTTATTCCTTCAAAGACTGGTTGGTTGTGTGAACAAGCTACAGCAACATAATCGCATTCATCTTCACTGTTAACGTACTCTACATCTATAAAACGATCAACAGATTCAAGCTCGTAATAGTGTTTATTATGCCTGTAAATTTTTATCATTTATTTTTTGAGAACCATAGCTTATCTTTAATTTGTTTCATACGTTCGATAAGCGTTTCCCATTTTTCTAACTCAATATCGTATTCAAAGTTCTGTGATGTTTCATTCACTTGTAATTCTTTTGCTCCATTTTTAAGATGAAAATTTCTAGCCATGTCAGTCAATGGAGACAGAGTCACTAGTCTATTTAAGTGGTTTGATTGCTTTACCATCTTATAAACTTCATTAACTATTGCTCTACCACCACCTCTTTTCCTAGCCCAAACTGTATAGGCAATAGCAATATCACCTTGCATTCCAGCTCTGTGTACAGCTTGTAGTTTTGCGTCTTTACTAAAATCATCAAGCTCTTTGACAGTAGTTGGTACTTCGTTTGTAAAAGCAAAACACATGATTGCAACAATTTCTCCCTCTTCGTTCTTGAGTCCATAAATTTTCCTGCCATGGCTTTTTCTGAACTTGAGGTCTAACTCGGGACGCACAGGATCTTCCGACACGTCAATATCATCGAGCTCTTCTAATTTATAATTTTGTTTAGTCTTCTTATTCAATTTCGTCACCTGTTATCCATGGTTCAATAACAGAAATAGAGAATAGGTATTGGTACTCCGACAACGGATGCCCACCCGGCATCTCGTTATCACCTTTGTCCATACACCATTCCTTAAGTCCTGCTTTTTTATTATACAACCACCAATAGTCCTTGTCTATCATTTTTTCCAAATGTCTTGCCATTGGATAGTCTGTGTGAAATAAATCATGATCCCATGCCTTAAAGTTTAATAATTCTATATCGTGATTAGCACAATATTCTTGCACCAAAAGTATTGACTCTAGCGTCTTCATCATTTGGTTTTCTCGTGTATGAAAATTCTTTATGTAGTCTTTTACTAAATTATTTACTATATCGCTTTCAGTGTTCCATGTGTCATAACCTCCACCTGGCTTTATAAAACTACCATGCGTACTACAATGCCACTCACCTGTTAATATTTGATTTGTAAATCCAGCGTGTGTTTTCATTTTATCATGTATTTGCATATACAAAGGATGTTCTTGATTTACATATAGACTAAATCTGTTTGGATCACTCCAACCGATAGCAACGTGTGTAGGTTCATATTTTTCTATACCTTTCATCACGTTACGTGCAATCAATTCATTGTCACTTGCCATCTCTGCAACGATACGTGTACTTGCTATCCAATCTTTGACATGGGTAGGCCACGCTTCGTTTGGCGATGTTAGGTGTGCTGTAAAACTATCTCCACCTGCTAGTAATATTGGTATATCTTCCATTTAAATCTCATACGGCTCAATCTCGAGAGCCCTTTGTCTATTGTAAATTAATTTATCTTTCACTGCCTTGAACTTTTCTTTTACCTCTTTTATTGGCGTCATACAAAATCTATAAATCTCATGTTCGACACTGTTGTTGTAATTGAATATTTCATCATATAATTTAAATCCATTATCTAAAAGTACGTCATAGTATTCTTTAGGTTTGCCAACTCCGTAATATAAAAAAAGCTGATAGTTAAGTATTGGTTTCCATGTTTTTTCTGTCATGAAAACAGTTTCATCTTCGTGTGTCTCGTTTATTATATTTAAGTAAGCATCATGCATCACGTCAGGTACTACCTTGTCTTGTAACGAAAGTTGTTGTGAGTCTTTATCCAATATAATTGGTTCAAACTTTTTACCAGTTGTATTATAGTTTCCAACCAAGCTGATATAGTTGTCCATTAATCCATGGTTCTTACAAAACTTTACAAACTTTAATCTCTTTGGTTTAACTGCACCATTCAAACAAATAAAATGTTTTGATCTTTCATCATTGAATTCAACTTTGTCATCAAATCTTTTTTGTTCTTGTAGAAAGTAAAAACCATAACTGTTACGTTTACTAATCAGTTCTTCTTGTACGTGTGGCTTACTTGCCCATTCTTTGTACAGTTTATCAAAATTAAAACTACCTAGCACCATTTCAACATCAGCAGGATCGATCTTATATTTTTTCAACATTTGGTGTATCTTATCAAATACGGTAATGTTCTCATGTGTGCTTGAAGGACCTGGCACATCTCCTTCTGCTATTTCAACTATTTTTATTTTATCACCTTTTTTATAATTCTTTAATCTATGTTCATCTAAAGGAAGACCTTTGTTTAAGTCAGGTCTGTTGTTTGAAGCAGTGTGTCTATAGTAAGGGTAATCAAAAACTATCATTTGAATATTGTTACTAGCTCTTCGTTAAATTTATGGAACCTGTTGAAAAGTGTTGCTTGGTTTTCAATAGCGATCTTTAAGCAATCTAAAGGTACACCGTCCTTACTCATTTTTTCAATTGAGTCTATCGCTTTTACCATTCTAAGTTCTGCATTTGGTTCATTGTCATATGACTCGTCTATGTAAGGAGAAAATGTTTTATATCCCATTAGTTTTAATTCTTTCAAGTATCCCGGTGTGCTTAAAACAACAAATGGATGGCAGTTTCCGATAGCCTTCACTAGTTTCTCAGTTAGGAAAAAATGTGGATTGCAATCATCATTACCACTGTGTGTTTCACTTACTAAACTCATGTAAGTGTCCATGAACAATTTTTTATCGTATGGATATCCGCTAAAATGTTTTCCATAGTTGTCTTGCGAGTCAGCTTTGTCATAACTTTGAGGCCACCACTCGCAGAACTTTTTCCAATCTTTTTCGTTGATTATATCTTTAACTCTATCGTAGTAATCTTCTTTGTTAGGAAATCTTCTGACATCTTCTTCGGTACGCAAAAGATTTATTATTCCGTTGTCTATTAATCTTTTGTTCCATAAATGTACAACGTGTCTTAATCTCATATACTTGTCTGGCTTACCATTCATGTCAAGGAATGTACGCTGTGTTTTCTTTTGTAAGGTATCTTTTGGATTACAAATATCTACACCTTCGCCAAGAAAAAATCTATATACAAAGTCATATTCAAAATAAGGAACCACTGTTATGTCTACTGGATGCATATGAAGATTGTCTAAGTCTCTTGGAGGACTATTATAAAAATAATGAAATTGTGCCGGATCTATTCCGTAACGGTCCACACCGTCACGTGCAATCTTACTTTGCATGACAACATGATCGTCATGACCGAATGGTACTTCACGTAAGTAACAGATGGCAAGTTTTGCTTGACCACTCTGCAGATGTGGTATGATATGATGCATGGCTTCTGTTTGCCACAAGTCGTCAATGCCTGTTCCATAACAAGCGATCTCGTACCAATATGGTTCGTCCTTTGGATCGGAAGTGAAGTCAATATCTGGCATAGGATATTTTAATAACCTAGATATACTTTCCATTTCCTCGTACTGACAAGGATTTATTCTTTTTATAATCATTACATCAACTTACTAATAGATGGCAGTACAACTTGTCTAGCATAACTTTGATGCTGTTCTAATGTAGGATGATTTCCTTCATCGAGATCTTTTTGTAGTAGGTCTGTATTTTCAATGCACCAGCTACCAAGATCTTCAAGCCAAACAGTATTTTGTTTTAACACTTGTTCATAAAGTTGTTTACTGTATCTTGACATCTCATAGTTCTCCAGTTCTTTTTTCCACCAAAACATTATGTTTTGTATTTTTCTACTACTACAATAATACTGTACTCTGAGAATATTTTCAAGAGATTCCACAAGAGATTGTTCCTCTGAATAGAAATACTTGGCATATGGTTTTACAAAGAAATTGTGTATCCTGTCGCTGGATCCTGGCTTGGATATGTTGTTTCCGCCAGTCTTTATCCAAAATTCCTGCTGTTTAACAGCGTCTTCATTTATCCGGGTATAGTCACCTGCCCAGTCCGGCCAATCCCCGTTTACAAGGTCTCTGTGTAGCGTATGCTGGTGGTTTATATAGTAACTTCTCCTGTGTATACCACTCCACTGACACACTAACATAATATTGGATTCATGCTTATCCATTTCATGTATAACTGACCTGGCTATGTAGTCATTGCCGGCCGCACATGAACCCATGTTGGTTAGATCGTGTTCTTTGGCTACTTCACCAGCCCATGTCATTTCGTTGTTATATGTAAATGAGCAACCACCTGCTATTATTTTCATTTTAAATGACTCCATAAGTATTCAGCGTATTTGATATGACCTTCATGATCACTGTGTTCTCCTGGTTTTAAATCTTTTGAAAAAGTACTGAATCGTCTGTCAGCCCTGTTCATTTTTAATTCATTTACATAGTTAACTAACTTCTGTATGTCAGGTCTGAAAGAAGTTCTTTGCAGGTAGTCTTTACCAAATGCAAAGCCAAAAACATAATTTAATTTATTTTGTTTACAAATGTTATGTAACGATATCATGCTAGTCCATAGATCATACATTCCTTGGTCCTTGTCAAAAGTCCATTTGAATAATTCTTTGTGTCTATCCTGTCCATATGGAAATACAGGTGTGTACTTACAATAGTTACTGTCAGACTCATGTTGATCCCATGCCGTGAATCTTGTTATCTCAGTAAAACAAAAAACAATCTTATCTAATTCTTTTATCTTTCCATGGGTTAGGTCTTCCATGAAGTCATGATATATTCTCAAGTTACTGTTACCAGGTTTACCTCTGTTTATGACGGGTTCCTGGAAACGTATACCTAAATGTTTAGGATAAGGAAGTTCTTCTCCGGTCAAGTCTGACCCGTAGGTCCATGAGTCACCATAACAATGAATCATTAGATAAAATCTCCTCTTTCGTTCCAGTACAACTGCCATATCGCACTGTACCTTTCGAAATTAGGTTTGACTCTGTTTACTTCGTGCCACGTGGTGTCATCACAACCTAAAGCGTATAAACAATTCTTTTTGTATGGATATGATATCACTGCTTCTGTTGGATGATCTTTATAGAAAGCATCATATTCGTCACCTTGCTTATCTGGATTGACAGCGTTACTCATATTCATTTTTCGTTCTGGCTGTAAACTACGATGTAAAGTTATTCCATGATAGTCGTCAGTTTGTTCTGCTAAAAATAATTGTGCGTAGCCTACTATGAAACTACCACCATCTTGATGTGGAGGCATTTCATAACCTTCAACATCTTTCACGATCATACCTTCCACCCACGCTGTTTTCATCACGTCATCTTTTGTTGCCTTAGGGTATTGATATATGATACTAGGCCAGAAAACATCTATCAACGTTGATTTAGTGTTTCCATCAATGAGCCCGTGTGTTATTTGTTCATGATAATCACTGTGTCCCAATGACACTGACGACCTGCAACTGTCTCCCACAGCAACAAATTCACTGATATCACGCATATCAATTAATTTCTGATATTGCTCGTCAGTCAAGAAGTCTTCTATCCAGTAGTGTGGGAATGGATTGTTTACAGCGTTTTTAAATTTGTCTGGCTTCATTACATCAACTTTCTTTCTTTTATATGTTTCATTAAAACATCTTTGATCCACATCTGATAACAGTCTTCACTTGGATGACCGCCATCCGGAGATATAAAATTATTTAACACGTGAAACTCACCGAGGCTGTCATATTTGTCATTAATAAAACACCAGTTATCCATATTAATATTCCTCCAAAGATAATTATGTTCAGGATATATTTCCCAATACGCTTTTGTCTTTTCAGGTATTTTACCTAATGATATGGCATTTTCAAACTTATAATTTGATCTGTCTGTCTCGTAAAATAGATTCTGCCAAGTTGTTAAAACCAAGTCGATGTCAAGCTGTGTGGCTGTGTTTTGTAATAGCAAAATATTTTCTAAGAGTTTGATGTATCTTTCTTCAGTGGAGTGAACGCTTTTATAATAAGTTTCCCATAAATGTCTTCCAGCAGTAGACCCGCAACCTTGTCCACCAAATCCTCCAGATTTTAGCCACACACTTTTTGGCTTCCATCTTGGTTGATTCACTATATCTGTGTGATTAAATTCTGCAGGGTTCATACCAATAAACTCTTCATGGTCCGAATTCCTAACTATTTCATTGTATAGAGGATGTTCTTTTTCTATTCGTAATTCAGCACGATGTAATCCAGAAAACATAACAATACAAATTATTTTTTGTTCTGGAAACTCTTCTCTAGTTTGTATCATTCTATGTAATGCACCTCTCGTGATAAAATCGTTGCCACTGGCAGAGTTGCCTGTAACAATATGTCTTATCTTGTCACTATACATTTTTTCAAACTGATTACCCCAGCCCACTGTGAAACTACAACCTGATCTGATTATGTTAAGTCTGTTTTCTACGTCTTTCATTTTAACCAGTCTATGTATAAAAGTTTACGTGTTTCTGAAATATTTTGAGCATTTACCCCGTGCCATTCCTTACCTGTGAAAGGAAACACACAACAGTTGTCGTATATGTTTCTTACGTAAACAGCATCATTAAAAAAGTTTTCTTCTTTGTCATGCACATATATTCCTGCATTTTCTTTTTTGTTTAAGAACACTGTCATATGTAACGCAATTTCATTATCGTGCGTGTGTGGACCCAAGTCCCAATCTTTTTGACACTCTGCATAAGCCACTTGTGGAATGTTCTTAAATTTTATTGTAGGATACAAAACTTGCATAACATCGCCGATTGCTTCAAGGTCGATATCATATTTGTCAAGAAAAATTCTATAGTCGATGAAGTATTGTTTACGTTCTCCAACTTCTGTACAATGAACGTCTAGTAAATTATCAAATTCTTTGTCGAAGAAAAAACCAGACCATTCTCTCATGTTATTATAATCTGATTTTGCTTGTTTTATTTTATCAATTATCTTCGTTGTCGACATACTCTTGGCTTCCTGGATTTGCTCCTTGTGGCTTCAACACCCAACCTTCTTCTTTAGCTCTCTTTTCTAATTCTTGCTTATGAAGTGCTCCTTTGGTCGCGTCACCATCAAATAAACCAACTGGTTTTGTTTCTGTTTCTGGTATGCTAACAAACCATTTTTGTAATTCTTTATGCTTAAATGTTTCCAAGAAGTTCTTGCCTCTTCTTTGATCATATTGTGCATAAAAAGTTTTAAAATCTCTATGTCTTGATATTTCACTTGATGTGTTTGCGTGTCCTGTCTTGACAACTCTAGTATATTCTATCAATCTTCTTATACCATCAATTTCCATGTCATGTACTAATGGATTCTTGTGATTATCTTCAATCCATTTTTCTAAAGCATCTGCTCTTTCGTTTCTAATATGGTCAGGTAATGTAACTATACTTTGAAAACTTGGAAAACGTAATATATTAAAACTCATTGTAGGAAAATGTTTACCATAAGTTTCTTTTAAGCTAACCATCTCGTCCATAAACTCAGGCATAGAAAATAATGCCAATGCAGGTATAGTCATCATCATATGAAACTCACGCACATTACCTTCCTGTAAAAACATATGAATATTTTTTAGCCATGTGTCCCAGTGTAATCCATCTCTAATATATTCTGCTTGTGGACCGAATGCTTCATTTGATGTGTATAAATCAAACTGTTTGAAACTGTGTGTAGCATCTACCAGTTTTTTCATAAGCTCCGGTTTAGCTCCTAGGTTAGAGTTTACGCTGAATCTCACGTTACAATCTGGATTATTTTTCCACCATTCAATCAATCTCCAAAAGTCTTGTGACATGGTCGCTTCACCGCCTGTCACTCTTAATTCTTCTAATGTGTCTTTTAGTTCAGCATCCCACCATTTAAAGAAAGCATCTATATAAGGATTGCCTTCATTCTTTTTGCCGTATTTCATCGCCCACGAGCCGTCTTGTTGAAACGCCCTTGCGCCGTCACTTACTAAATTTTGATAGGATCCATTCTTCTTAATATCGTTTTGCCATTGCGTAGAAAAACTTGCGTTACAATAACTACAAGCAAAATTACAGTTGGCGTCAAAGGCAATTTCCAAAGTCTTTAAAGGAACATCTTCTGTGAAACTGTATTTTGATTTACATAAATTTAAATCTTCTTCTTTGTATATTACACTTTTGTAAGTTCTATCTGATACGTAATTTTTTCCTAAGTCTTCAACTTTCCAACAGTACTCGCATTCTTTTGGTCTTTCACCGTCGAGCATTTGCTTACGCACCATCTTCTTGTATTTGGTATTGTGTATGGCTTTAAAATTCTTTTGTACTTCTTCTAGAGGTATCTTATGTGCCGGTGGGTGATGACAACTTGCAGTGGAACCCGAATTCAACCATATGGTCGCATTGTACCATTTCGCTCCACAGAAACTTGGAGATATCTTGTCAATGGTTCTGTCACGCCATTGTTGGTATGATTCGTCTTTCTTTTTGTCAATTCCCATTATTTTCTTTTACCAGGCTTATTGGTCCTATGATCAATCTGACCTTTTCTTTTTTTCTTGTGTTTTTCTTTTTTAGTTTCTCTCTTCTGATTTCCAAGAAGCTTCTTAATTTTAGCGAAGGACTCTTCGTCCATTCCGTCAAATAGTCCAGCCATTAAACTATACCGTTCCACGGACCGTATTCGTCCTTGTCCTTTTTCTTTTTAGATTTTGAAACTAGTTTAAAGTTTAACAACTTTCTTTTGCCTGCACTTGTTATGACAACAGGTTGTCCGTTTTCCATTGTAATTTCTTTGATGGTTTTTACGCTGTTCCGGAACTTACCTACTGCTATCTTGTCACCGACACTGATAGTTACTTTATAGTTTTTCATTATATTCCTTTGTGTGTATGGTAAAATTCTGCTAATTCTGGAAAAACTTTTTGAAAGTTTTTTCCACGTCTTCGGTCATATTCATCAACGTAGTTAACAAAATCTTTCCTTACTTGTTGTATATTTAACCTCTCTCCTGGGTTCGGACCTGCCGCTACATATTCTTGAAATCTTCTCAATTTAGCTATTTCAAAATCAAAAAAACCTTTGTATGGGTTATCATGTGTTTCCGCATTATCACGCATAACAGTTACAGCTTGGTCTAGCATTTTTGAATAGCTAGGGTCAGCAACAACACCACTAAGGTAAGAAGGATGTCTTAATATTGCAGTGTCTATTGTTATAGGAACTCTACGATTCTCACTGTAAAATTCTTTCTTAAGAGGATGAACCATATCTAATAGTTTGTGTAAGTTTGGTAAACTTAGAAGTCCTGTAGTACACATAATAGTTACTTTAGTGAAAGGTAGTTCTTCAAGAACACGACAAACATTATCGTACCACTGATTAAAGTTTAGTCCATCTCTAATGTATTCTGCCTGTTCACCAAATGTATCTACAGATGTGTAAAGCCTTGTCAATCCAATTTTTCCATCTAATGTAATACGTTTCATTTTTTCAATATATTGATCAAAAAGTTTATCTGGTACGCACCCGTTAGAGTTTATAGCAAGTTCTAACTCTGGTCTTGGATTGTTGTTTATGTAGTCTAGTACCTTAAATGTGTCTTTAGTTAAAAGAGGTTCTCCTCCTGTTATCCTTAATACTTTTAAAGTTTTATATAAGTCAGGAAACCATTTCCACCATGCCTCAACATAAGGATTATGTTCTCTGTGTGGTATAGGTAGTTTGCCTTGTTTTCTTAACCAATGTAAATTATTAAATTGATCACTTGTGGGATATGCACCTTCAGACTGAATTTCTTCCATCCATGAACTACTAAAAGCAGGTGAACAGTAAGCACATTTTAAATTACACACATTTGAAAAACTAACTTCCACGTAAGTTGGATTAACATTTTCTACTCCAACCATTTTAGCAGTTTGTTCTAAATAAGGCTTCGCCCATGGTTCATGTGATTTAGAACTTCTGTCACTATAATGTTCTGGACCTAAGTCTTCTACATTCCAACAATATTGACATTCAGGTGGACGCACACCTTTTAACATCAACTCTCTTTGTGACTTTTTATATTCTGTATTATGTAATGCACTAGGATTATTTTTTAATTCTTCTAAAGGTACTTGATGTGTTCTCGGGTGATGACAGCTATGCGTGTGTCCATACTGTAAATGTATTGTTGACTGGTACCATTTAGCCAAACAGAAAGATGGCGATACAGCGTTTAACTGATCTCTTGTTTGTTTGATCTTAGGTACTTCATCAGTCATTATATCATTTCTGTAGCGGTAACAGTTGTTTCGTCTACACGTCTGGTCCAACCTCTTCCGAATGTATCAAATGTACTCAAAGATTCATAATATGCTTGTCTTTGTTTTTGATATTCAAGAATAACTTCAGCAACACCGCCTACTTCTTCTTCATAGAGGCCTAACGCTCTCAAAGTATTAGGACCTATTCCTCCGTCTACTGTCACTCCTATCATTTTTTGTATCATCTTTGCCGCTCTACCTGGCCCGGCATTAACCGCAAAATCAAATATACATAAATCTAATCCATTTGGTAAGTCGTCACCTCTGACTCTGTCCCAATAATTCTTTTTGTAGATTGGAGCAACATCTTCGACTGTTAAGTCTTTCATGTCTTTAGTTCCACCCCATTCTTCATATACTCTTTTAGTAACACCCAAGTTAGTTTCGCCTCCTGGGTCTTTTGGGTGGTTAACATATCCACCTTCATGATGTAATATAATTTCTAAGCATTTTTCAAAGTTTGACATTTTTCTCTCCTATTTGATAGACTTGTATATTATACGACCTTGATCATCTTTTTCTGTAACTAACATAGAACGTGGAGGATTATAGTAAACTTTTTTATGAAATTTACTTCCTTCTTCATCTATTTCAGCAATAGGAATATTAAGTTTTCTTCTCAATTCTGTTCCAAGTCTTTCTGTTTCTTTTAAAAGTTTCTGTTTGTTCCATGTGTATTTAGATTTAACACAATGTTCTTCGCCACCTGCAAATTGTGGCATGACTTCGTTTTGAAAATATTCGGTATGCCATTTGAAGTCTCTAACATTAACATAATCAAAGTTAGGATCTAAGTTTGTCAAATAACAACCAAGTCTAGTTCCATACATTGCCCATAATCCATTCTCAACATCTCTACCAATGTTGCTCCAGATTAATAATCTATAAAAGTTTTTGTCGTGTAAACTTTTTTCAAAGTTGTCTGGATCAACTTTATAACCTCTGTCCAAAGACATCTTAACACCTTCTCTGAATCCGGCTCTGTAAGCCTGATAAGGAGTAGCATTATTCATTACATAACTATATGCTTCATTCATTTGTATGTAATTCAAGTCCCAACAAAAGTCAACCTGTGAACCTTCGTCTTCTGCAATTTCATGTGTTTTCATATCTAACACATATTGCACAGGCCAGCATTTGATACCACCGTTACCGTATACCAAACCATTAATACTATTTACACCACACCAACTTATGACTGATGTATCTAAATCAACATCTGATTGTGTAAAGTCAATAATAGTGTCAAAAAACTTTGGATTTACTATATTATCGCCATCTACACTTATAAATCTATCAGTGGTGCTTTTTTCTGCACAGGCTTTGTGTGCCGCATCTGAACCAAATACTCCATGAGTTCTTTTTGCCCATGGACATATATTTTTTAAGTTAGCCCAATTTTCTTCCATGTTAGGTTCATCAAAACTGATGTAGAAAATATCGATATCTGTTACGTCAACAATCTTACTCATTATTCTTCCTTATATGCATAATCGTTATAAATTCTTTTTGTAAACACACATTGTTTATTGTAATTAGTCTCGTAAATAGCTTCTACTTTTTCTTGAACTAATAATTGTAGTAAAGGTATTCGTTGATGCAATATAAGATTGTGTGGGTCATTATCATGTGCTAACACAAAATCTAAAAATTGGTTACCTTGTACATCAACGTGTTGTAAAGACTCCATTCCTTTTATATTATATTTCTTTTTAAGATAGTTTCTAAAATTTTCTTCAATTTCAATTGTTAATTTGTTTTCTTTAATCTTATTTGTTACAATGATTTCTCCGGAATCCTTCTTTGGTATTTTATATAATCTATCATCAAGCAGGTTAACTTCTATGTTAGTTTTCTTTAACTTCAAACTAAATTTACTTTGTTCCTGGTCTTTTTCAACATAATACATTGCTGGATTTTTACTTCCCTCGATAAACTCAACAACATCATTGTATTCTACTTCAAAATAGTTTTCTCCGAGCGTAGGTTTGTTACGCACAATACCTTTTACATCTCTTGTCTCAAGATCAAATAGCACATATCTAGTAGTATCAGACATCTAATTTTTTCTCCAGTTTAACTATTATATCATCTGTTAAAAAGTTTTTATCTCTGTAATGAAATGGTAAAGTTTGATTATAGTTTCCAATTCTTAACTTACAATCTGATGAATAATAACTTGCTATGTGTTTCGTCCAGTCTTCGCTGTATTGTTTAGTAAAACCTTGACACTGTGTTTTCATATGTACAAATGTAGGATATGATATATTTTTATTGCATATATCATCACCTATACCGAGTATTTTTCCTGCCAAAGCATACACTACATCTGCACTCAAAAATGACTGTCTTGGGGGATTCAAGAAGTCCTCTTTAAACGTATCGTAGTTCCTAAATATATGTTCTACTAGTTTGAAGTATTCATATACTTGATCACTGTTTTTATTAAAATGAAAAAATGCAGTGTATACGTTTGGTAGTTTGTTGTGGACAAATGTTTCTCTGTAACTTTTCATATCAGCATCTTGATGACGAAAAGTTTTTACATTGCAACATGAAGTTATATCTCTAGTAGAAAAGTAATTCCACCAGTGGCCCACATCTTCCGTAAATAGCATATCACAATCAAGTATCACTGTGTGATCATATGGAGTGATATGATAGTATTTCCATTTGTTATTAATTTTCCATTCGGATAATTCTGCATCATCTTCAAACGGAATCTCAATTACTTGATCAAAAACTGTTCTGTACTTTTCAGGTACAACAGTATCTTTGTCAACGGCTATACTTAACTTACGAACTTGTTTCTGTGTCACAGCAATACTCATTGCCAAGGCATAAGCCATTCTCACGTAATCGTGCTTACTATTCTGTGCTATAACTAGATAGCCTTTGCTCATACGTCTATGGCTCCTTTTGGTTGACACTTAAATTTTACAATTCTAAATATTCCATCTTTTGGTAGACTCTCGTGCTGTTCTTGAGAAATCATACATTGTTCTTTGGTATTAAACTCATCTACTGTTTGTGATAAACATTTGAAATCTGCTGTACATACTGATAATAACAATACCCATATAACTTCCATTACGCAACTCCTTTTAGTTTCTCAATGTACTTCTTTAATTCCTTGTCAGCAACGTCTTCTGGTATTTCATTCTTATAAAATATTTTATAACTGTCACTGCCATACTTTCCTATTCCATGTAAATCTGATGCTTCTTTATAATCCCATGTGAGAAACTGTTCACTCATTTTTCTTATTCTTTTTGTTCGAACATTCCACATACCTAGAGGTCTTAACATATTCTCTTGCGTTCTAACTCTCCCTCTTAAGAATGCTTTTGGATTTGGATACTTCTTGAATAGCTTTGGTAAAATTTCTTTGACTTGTTTTCTATAAGTCAAGTTAAGGCACATCACTCCTACCATGTGTTGCCAAACAGTTTTTACCTGTTGTTGTACCATTAAATCTTCACGCATTGGTTTCATTTGTTTTGCTCAATTATTTTATCTGACAATCTATTCAATGCAAATTTATTCATTACATGAACGTTTGTATTTTCTGTTTTACAAAGTAAGTAGTCACCTTTTCTACCTGGCTTTTCTAGTAAAAACTTAAAGTGATTTCCATTAGTACAGTCTACCATGTCATCTATACTGCTACAGTGTTCCAAATATGGAAGTGGTAATCTTGAAACTAAATTGTTAGACTGCATTCCGTTAAACATATGTACTGCTATGCTGAATGCATGATCATTTCTAAAGTTTGGTTCTACAAAATCATACAACATAGAATAGTATGGCCATCTTGTTTGTATATTTTTTATAAGATCAAAAAACATTTTGTTTTCTTCGCTTTTACGAAAGAACACGACAGTAGCCCAATAAAAATCTACTGATCTGTCTGCAACTCTTTTGAACTCATTCATTTTTCTGTTTGCAAATATATCACGTGATTCAGAATTTATCTGTAAATCGTACTTCAAGTCCCAACAATTATCTAGTATGTTGTTACCTATCAAATAATCTACATCAATGAGTAATGTTTCGTCGTATGGTGAAAGCTCGTAAGCATCTGCTCTATTGATATTATAGAATTGTTCAACTTTTTTTGTATAACTAGTGTCATGATATCTTTTTGAATTACGTGTCATTCTTCTTTTAACAACCTGTATGTTGTCAATTTTACTTTGAATGAAATCCTTGCTGTAATTTTTTTCTAGCCATTCTATCGTACCAACATCTGTAATTAAAGTTACGTTGTTGTTCTTTAGATGTTTCTTGATCAAGCAGGCATTAGCCAGTGCTATCTTACCATAGTCGATAGTCCTGTTGTTGTGACCTGTCATTAATACGCCACGACTCATTACTACTCCACTAACTTGCTTACTTTTCTCTTATTGGCTAACTCTTGGTATTGTCTATTGTATTCATTAACTGACTCAAACCAACGACTAGTTATTGTATCATGAAATGATTTTAAGTCTTCTAATTCTACAGGTGTACCATTTGCATCTAATATAATCATAGATTCTTTTCCCTGGCACACAAAAGAATAAACAAAACTAATCAGTGTCTGATCAATTTTAAATAGTCCTCCGTTGAATGCAAAGTTTAAATTGGCTTCGCATTGTTCTTTGAGTCTTTGTTTTTGGTTGGCCAATGTGGCCCTGTAATTAGCAAATTCGAGTGCTTTTTCGATACGTTGGTCCATAAAAAAATCCCCTGTTGTACATATAATACAACAGAGGATCTATAAAAGTCAAATACTTTTTTTAGCTATTATGCACTAATTTCAGTAGTTGTGTTGAATGATGGGCTGGCTACTTGTACGAAAGATGCGTTGTCCGCCTTGTCAAATGTTACTGTTGACGTTAGCGTACCATCGATTGAGTCAGTACCTGTCCATGCTTGACCTTCATTTGGTGCGTTACCTAAGCCACCACCTGTGTAGTTACCTGTTTCTGCCACGTGGTCATCGTTTAGTGTTATAGTAATTGTTACTACAGCACCAGATACACTTGCTTTGATATCTAAATCGTTAGCTGTGTAGTCAGCTGTGCTTGAAGTTGTATTCAAGATTTCAGCCGGTGTCGCATTCAACTGATGGAAACCTCTCGAACCGTTAGCACCGTTACCACCTTGTGACGAACCAGAAATTGTAGTTCCGTTCGCATTCAATGATACAGTTCCTAGGTCTGAAAATAGGTTAGTCCAAGATGTGTTCTGAGTTGATGATGTTCCACCCGATCTTGAAAAAGCCATTTTGATTTTTCCACCTGAATTGAAAAAGTGTCTAGCCGCGTTTGCTGATGCGTATGTTACTGTGAACGTGTGCGTAACTTGAGTTGTCCACGCTGTTGTTCTTGTTGATGTTACTCCTGCAACACCTGTTGACATATTGGCACCTGCCGCGTTTAATCTGTTTGTGTCAATTAATGTGATATCTGCACCTAAGTTTGATAACGGCACGATGTTTCCACCCGTCGATACTGTGTTAGATGCATTAGTCAATGTAGTCCCTTGGTGATTGGCCCCTTTTTGTAAGCCAGATAACAGACTGTTCCAGTCAGAGGCTTGAATAGTTCCTCCTGCTGACACGGTCGATACCTCACTTAACCCGTAGCCTTTATCACCAGTTCCTGTGCCGATTACAGCATTGACATTGGCTACAAAGTTATTGTAATCCGTTGCTGTAATGACGTCTCCTTGTTGATAAGCCATTTTATTTTACTCCTATTGCAATAGTTATTTTTTCAACTTCTTTTGAAGTCTTATCTACCAGAGCACGACCAAAAGTCGCTTTCCAGTCATCTGTTGAATTGGCTCTAACAGCAACGCCTGGAATGTCACTGCTGACCAATCTGTCTCCCTTTGCTACTGGTCCCTTGACTTTACAAGGTACCCTTCCAGAAAATGCAACAAAAGGATGAGTTGAAGCATCTTCGCCACCATCATTCATTCTAAATGCTGGAAACTCGGAGATGACTCCAAAAACTGTTTCATCTGCCCTCGTGGCAGTTTTTGTAATTTCTTTTTCGCCGCCTAAAGCAATAACCGTTCCCGGCTCAAGTGCTTCATCTGATTCAAATCTTTCAGCTATGTCGGCATATTTTGCTGAAGTGGACACACCGTAGATATTATTGTACCTAGCGTTTGTGGCCCCTAAATTAATTGTGTTGTTAGCACTAGGCTTCAAGTCCCCTTGGTGCGTTTGTGCTGTTGTCTTAGTTAAAATCATAATTGCATCAGAGTTGTATGATATTGCCGAATTGGCGTAATCTCTAATACTTGTTGCTGATGCCTCTTCCGCATCAGTTAAGAATGTGTCTCTTATGTTCATTCCAGCTACTAGTGAGTTAGCACCTGCGTTGGCAGATGTTGAACTAAAGTTACTGTAAATGTCATTGGCTACTGATTCATATGTGAGTGTTGCCTGTGCGTTTGATCTCATATTGAATGAAGCCGGTGAAAGCACAGCGATTGTTTCTTCGTTACCAGCTTGGTCTGTACCAATAATTGCTGTAACTGAAATTGTATCGCCTGCGTTATATCCGTTTACTCTGTCTGCTGATTCACCTGACCATGATCCAGCACTTTCTAACTGAACTGATTTAGTTTTAGTTGCACTTGTACCTGTTAAGATATTTCTGTTTGCAACTGAAACTGACATCCAGTTTGCTCCATCGTAAACGTTTAGAATACTGTTTGTTGTGTCTAACCATGTTGTACCTGAAGTTAGTCCAGATGGTGCTGATGTTCCTACTGTAGTACCAAGTCTATCCCAGTTTGCACTGTTGTAGACTTTAAGCATATTCTCTGTAGTGTCATACCAAAGTTGACCTTGTAATGCACCTGATGGTTGTGAACTATTTGCTTGATTTTCTAATAATCTTACAAAATCTTCCGCAATAATCTCACCATAACCTGTGTAGTTTTTACCGATAAGCGTTATACCACCTACTGTTGTAGTAGTACCTGCTTGTAGACTGGCGAGTGTTGCGCCTGCTGTGTTATTAATTGTATAACTCATTTCATGCTCCTTGCGTATTTATACGTATTACACAATATACTATCTATAATGGTACTCATACGCATCATTATTGCATCTGCACCCTAATTGTGTACACTATTTCAATTTGTCTATTAGTACTCTTCTGTACCGGGTGGAATATCACGTGTGATAAAAGCAACGCATTTTGTATCTCTAGATTCGTTGTAGCTGTGTTTTGATAGTAAGCATATAGCCCTAGTTCATCAAAAACATAGTCTGAATCAGTCGTTGCATCATCTGAAGCATCTTGACCGCTTGGCTCACCAAAGTCTAATGTACAAGTTACTTTGATATCTGTATATACGCCAGTTGATTCTAGTACTTCAATATTGTTGTTTGCATCACCTGTAGCCACTGTGTTAGTAACAGTTGGCTTTGCAACCACCTTGTAATAAGTTCTGTTGTATAAGTCTGATGAAGTATCTTTGGTTGTAGTAGTGTTAGTACTCTTGTACTTGATACTTCCTGTTGATAATACATCTGAACCACCATTACCAAAACCCATCCAGTATATTCCTGATTGGTTTAGCGTGTGATGACTCAAAGCAGATGCTATCACGTAAGCCATGTTACCAAAGTGAATAGCGTTCTTCTTGTCTACCAGTACTTCTCCGGTGTTTTTGTCCTTGATCAGTACATGACCTTCGACTTTAACGTTGCCTTCTTCGTCTGGTTTTTTGTTTTCTTTTATATCTGACATATCTGTATATTACCTTATAGTTCTATTTATTGTCAACATTAAAATAGTATTTAATCTCATTTTTCTAATCCGTTAAATCAAATAATTCGTATGTATCAAAGTGTACTGTTGCTGATAAAATCTGACAAGTGTTACTAGATTCTCGTTCAATTGCAAATTTATAT
>MDTE01039401.1_pt1 | contig 36047 bp, 40 predicted proteins | sample 811231 | NCBI WGS metagenome assembly MDTE01 (sample SAMN05326651, study PRJNA326480) | marine metagenome | isolation source: seawater | place: Indian Ocean: Red Sea | collected 2010 | reverse complement strand
CGATTCGGACGATCAGATGAAGGCGACGTTCAAGGAAGCCCTGGAGAACGACACATTCAGCATGATCATCGTCCGGAAGCCCTGTAAACACGTGGATTAGCCCGGTCGAAAGCCGGAAAGTCCAAAGTCGAAGGTCAGGTACTTTACGGTGCCTGGCCTTTCGCTTTTCGGGGGTGAGTTTCGACTTTCAGACCTGTGACTTTTCGACTGCCTCTACTTCTGTACATAAAAAAGGCTCTCCGGGCCGCGGAGCCCAGAAGAGCCTCGTCGAAGCAAGTGATACCGCTTGGTCATTGAGTATATCGGCATGCCGATTCCCAATCTTGAGCGCCTGATATCACCTGGCATCAGGAATCGCTATTGGAACTGGAACGTCCCCAAGGTGGAACGGAAATCTGCGTCGGGAAAGTTGCCGTTACTGCCCGAACAGACCACCGTGTAGATCTGGTCTCCCCGCGCGAAAATCACTGTGAGATACCGGCCGTTACCAACGTGGACCCCGGACTGCGGCTCCCGCGCCCGGAAACTCCATTCGATCGAGGCTACCCCAGCGACGGTTCCCATACTCCGCTCCCCTAGCCGGCTGTACCTGTCGAAATTGGACTCGAACAAGCCCTCGAATCCGTCCGCGATAGCCTCCAACTGCTCCGTCTCCGAACTCCCGAACGAACTGAGGATCAGCGTGGGACGCGAGAGGGAACCCTGGCTCGCTCTGCGGATGATGACTTCAACCGGCGAAAGACCGTTCGGTTCACGCGGGCCGAAAAACTGGAACGCGGAGATCGACCAGAGCGAGTCCAGGGGTGTGATCGAGAACCCCCAGTCCGTGTTGGTATAGGTGCGGTCTCTAACGTCCGGTGTTTCCCCGTCAGGTGCGGTCGGCACGGGTTTACAACCCATCGCCAGAAGAACCGCTCCAAGACAAAGAATGGTTAGTCGTCCCATCATACGCTGCAGCCTTGTCACCCGGTTAGTAGATCAGTCCCAGCCGTCCCCATCTGACCTTTTCCCAGATTCGCCACGCCGGAATATCAGCTTTCCAGGAAAAGTAGATAAACAGCGGGTGTGCTTTGATCTTGTCCATCGAGACCGTTCCCCAGGACCGGGAATCGTAGCTGTTGTCGCGGTTGTCACCCATCATGAAGAGATGGTTTTCAGGCACGGTCTCGGGACCCCAGTTGTCCCGTCTCGAAGGGCCGTGACGACGCCGATCCGTGTATTTAACACCTGAGGGTTCCGAAAAGATCTCTCCGTCCACGTAAAGCACCTGATTTTTCATCTCGATCACCTGCCCCTCGACCGCCACACAGCGTTTGATGAAGTCCTTCGACGGGTCCTTGGAAAACTCGAAAATCACCAGATCTCCCGGTTCGGGCGCCGTGAAACCCCGCACGCTGAACGACGGCATCTTGACGTTCAGGATGGGCAAGCGGTCCGGCACCTGGGTCCCGTAGGTCAGCTTGTCGCCGATCACGTAATCCCCCTCAAGGAGCGTGTCCTCCATCGACCCGGACGGGATATGGTAGGCCTGGATCACGAACGAGCGGATCAGTACCACCAGCACGAGGACAACGCAGACCGTCTTCCCCACCTCCCGGACGGCTGCCGCCGTCTGCACTGTCTGCTGCGCTTCAGCCATCCGCCGGCCACATCAAGACCGGGTGTATTCCATCTTCTGCGGCTGACCGGTCTCGGCGGAACGGTTCGCCGCCAGCGTCACGTCCAGTGAGCGAATCCCGTCTTCCAGATCAGACAGAATCCCACTGCGATCACCGGTCCGAACGGCCTCGATAAAGACCTGATCGATATCTTGGGTCTCGGGCTCGTCTCCCAGGTCTCCCTCCGGACTGAGTGAAACGTTCGCCCCCGTCAGATTCAGCCTCGCATCGTCCAGGACGAAGTCGATCCCACTCGACCCGCCGCCCTCGCGGAGGGCACAGCTCGAGCTCAGAGAACCAATCGCGCCGTTCTCCATCTTGAACGTGACCGCATAGTTGTCGGGTATATCCAGATTCTCGACGTCATTGAGTGTCCTCAGCGCATAATAGGCCTGTACCTCGGTGATCTCACCGGCCACGTATCGAATCATGTCCACCTGGTGCGTGGTCTGCTCCACGAGCTGGCCACCCGACTGCGCCATCACACGCCACCACGGTGTCCCGGGCAGTCCGCCCCAACGGTGCGAGACAACCATACCGACGGTACGGTTCTGGACGAACGCCCTCGCCTGCTGCACGGCGCCGAAATACCGCAACTGATAGCCGACGCACGTAATCACGTCCACCTTCTTCGTCGCCTCCAGAATCTCGTTGGCCTTCGCCATCGACGGCGCCACGGGCTTCTCGAGGAACAGATGGACCCCCCGCTCCGCCGCCATCGTCTCCGCGTCAAAATGAGCGAACGTCGGCACTACGACATACATCACATCCAGCTGCTCTTCATCGAGCATCGCCTTGTAGTCGGAGTAGACCCTCCCACCGAATTGATCGGCGGCCTCCTGTGCCGTCGCTTCGTTGACATCGCAGATCGCCGCGAACTCGACATCCTCGATGTCCGCCAGCGTTTTCATGTGGCCTCGGGCCCGGCCTCCGGCCCCAACAAACCCTGCCTTGATTGCCATGGTGTATCTCCTATCTTACGCGCTTCAACCCTGATTTCCGCACATTATAGAAGCGCGATTCAGGGGCGTCAAGGTTACGAACCAAACGGAGGACCCCAGTGATTACGGGCATCGGACACATCGCCATCACCGCATCTGATTTCGAGGCATCCATCGCATTCTACCGGGACGTTCTCGACCTCCCCGAAGCCTTCCGCGCGGACAGGGAGAACGGATCGCCCTGGATGGCCTACGTCAAAACCGGCGCCGCCGACTTCATCGAAATCTTAGGCGGCAAGGGTGCAACGGCCTAGGAGGTTCCGGAGATAGGCGTCAAGCACATCTGTCTCTGGGTAGACGACATCGATGCCACGCTGCACGACCTCAAGTCCCGAGGCCTGGATGTGGACCCATCGGGTGTCAAGACAGGTCGCAGCAAGTGACGGCAGTACTTTATACAAGACCCCGACGGCGTCCGGATTGAGATGATGCAATTGATGCCGGAGTCGTTACAGGCAAAGGCGTTGAATCAGTCCAAAATCCGAAAGTCGAAAGTCAAACCCCGGCCCAAGAGCCCGAGCATGGCAAAGATCGAGCTCTTCGAAGACATCGAAGCCTGACAGAAAGCACGCGAAATGACCAAGCGCGTACGAGGTATCGTCGACGGGAGAATTCGCTCTCGGCTTCGGGCTTCGTGACCAGGTGCGTAAGTCAGCCGTTTCTGCAATGTCAAACATTTCTGAAGGCTTTGAGCGGAACAATGACAACGAGTTACACCGCTTTCTTTCGTACACAAAAGGGTCGAGTGGGGAGCTTCGTTCCCAACTCTATGTGGCACTGGACGACGGGTTAATTGAGCAAGAGGGCTTCGACAATCTCTACGAACGATGTCTTGAGGTATCAAGAATGCCATCCCGATTCGTGCAAAACCTCAGGCCTTAACGGCTGACTTTCGACTTTCGAGCCGTGACGCAATGCCTATGAGAACAACAGACCTAGACATCCTCGAGAAGAACATCCGCGCCTTAGCCGACCGGTGCCAAGAACAAGATATCCCCCTACGACTGCACACCAAGACTCACAAGATTCCGGAAATCGCGAAGATGCAGCTCGAAGCAGGAGCGATCGGAATCGTAAGCCAAAAAGTTGGTGAGGCAGAGGCGCTGGTGGCAGCGGGGATCAAGGATATCCTGATCCCTTACAACATCATTGGGAAGCAGAAGGTAGATCGGCTGGCCGCCCTCTGCAATCAGGCGACAATGACCGTGTTCGTGGACTGTCGGAAGGCATGGTCGAGAACAAAGCGTCAGTTGGCGTGCTGGTCGAGTGCGATACGGGCGGCAATCGTTGCGGTGTCCAGACGCCCGAAGCAGCAGCCGATCTCAGCGCACTCATCCACAGCCTTCCAGGGCTATCGCTCGAGGTAGTCATGACCTATCCGAGCCACGAGCTAGCGAAAAACTTCATCGACGCCATCAAACGCCTCTTCGCTGATCGCGGATTGCCCCTGAATACCATCAGCGGCGGCGGCACGGGCAGCGAGGCTATGTCAACACAGATCGGCTGTACGGAAACCCGGATCGGGTCGTATGTCTTCGAAGAACCGACCCGGATCAACCCGGGACAGAAACCCGCCCAACCCTAAGACGTGCGCCGAACGGATGATCTGCACGGTGGTTAGCGCGCCCACGCCGGACCGCATCATCATAGACGGCGGCCAGAAGACCTTTACGAGCTATGCGCCGACTCCATACGGCTAGATCATCGAGTATCCGGATGCGAAGATCTACGGCATGTCTGTCGAGCACGGCCACGTCAATGTGTCGGACGTCGACCACAGATTCGAGATCGGTGAACGTCTCTCCGTGATCCCACTACACCAGGGCATGACCACGAACCTGCACGACCAGGTGTATGCCGTCCGGAACGGTCAGGTCGAAGCCACGTGGCGTGTTGCAGGAAGAGGAAAAATTCGGTAGCCCCAGAAAGGATCGATTCCATGTCTGAATTACGCTGGGAACGCATGTTCCCCGACCAACTAGAGGCCGCCTTCGAGGCCTGCCCACTCGCCTGGTTCACCTACGGACTGTGCGAACCGCACGGCCCGCACAACGCCGTCGGTCTCGACAGCCTGAAAGCGCACGCTATCGCCTGTCGGGCGGCGCAGGAACACGGAGGTATCGTTGCGCCCCCCGATTACTGGCACATTCACGAGATCGGTGTCTACGCGTTTTGGTCCGAACGCGCCGTCGGTCAGCCGGCCCGATCCTGGCTGACCTGCATGCCTCCCTGGCAGCACTTCAAGAACGTCCTCTACCAGATCCGTCAGGCGGACACCCTTGGGTTTCACGCTGCCATCCTGATCACCGGTCACTACGGTCCGAACTGGAAGGATCTGAAGACGCTGATCGAGCTCGTTCAGCCCCACGTTGGTGCGCGCCTCTACGGGCTTCCCGACTTCGAGGCCAATACGCCGGGATTCGCTGAAGACGGGAACAGCGGCGGTGATCACGCCGGTCGTGTCGAAACCTCCCTCCTGTGGGCGACTGAACCCCAGTGTGTCGACATCACGCGTTTACCGGACGAAGCAGATGAGGGACCTCACTTCGCGATGGGTAAGAACGCGCGTGAATCGAACCGACGGATCGGCGAACGGATGATCAGGGATGAGGTCGCCTGGCTGGGTAACAAGGCGAAGGAGTTGCTGGCGGCGTATCAGGAAGCGAAGCCAGAAGTGAGGCTACGAACGTTCGATCAGGTCGAACAGGTGTGGGACGAGGTGGTGCGGCCGAAGTTCGGAGAGTTCGAGACCATGCAAGACAGCTGGAGTGATGATCAGGCATTGCCGGAGTCGTCGGTTTGGCGTGCGAACTGGAAGGTGAGTGAGTCAACGCGGTCGAAGGTTTGAGGAGAACACGTAGCTTCAAGCCCTCACCCTATTCGCGAGCGTCAAACCATGCTCGCGATTATTCCACTCTCGTTAGCAGGAGAGGGAAAGCCTCATTGCGACAGACTGAACGGTCTGCGTAATACTAGAATCCTCCCCTGCTCTCGGGAGAGAGCTTGCCCCCGACTCGATCCAGGGACAGGTCCGTCGAAAACGGATCAGGTGAGGGCATGCTTCTCCAAGGTCTCTCGATTTGTTACGGCCGGTTGTCGACTCCGCTTGAACTGACGGCGTGGACCTACCACGAATGTACATGGTGACCGTCCTCCGGGAACCAGATCGAATCCACCACGAAGGACAGGAATACCGCCATAGCGTATCCCGCCAGCATCCCTACAAAAAAGGGACGGCACCGGTTGTAGAGCTGGATCCCCCCGATCCGGAGGATAATCGACTTCGCCGCCCAGGCGATGAAGATGGACATCGTCGAGTGCATGGCGTGACCGACCGGGACGATCATCCCCATCGGATTGACGGGCCACCAAGTAAACCGGTATCGCAGCACGCTCATCACACCGAACAGCAGCATCCCCATTCCCACCAGTACATACCGCTCGGGCTTCATCTCCGGCACGTCCTTAATCTGCTTCACCAGCGCGTCGTAAACACGGGGTGGATACCGGGTGAACGGCAGATCGTTGAAGTTGAACGCCCCGTACGCATAGCTCAGATACAACGTATACAGGATGTTCGCCGCCACGCCCACCACCAGTGTCAACACGATGGCGCCCAGCAGCCGTCTCGAATTGCCACGGATGATGTCGCCGATCTTGGCCACGTGGACAAGTGGGACCATGAACATCGCCTTGCTCTGGGTCCTGATCGCGGAGAACAACGTGATCGATGTGCGCGCCCTTGCCGAGTAATCGGTCGGGTGGAAGAAGAGATCGGTAATCCCGGCTTCGTTGATCGGCATGCTCATGTAGACCACACCTGTCTCGGCGATCACCCGGGACAACCCGATGTAGGCGATAAACAGCCCCAACGTCATCGGGACGACCATCTTCCACTCCAACCCCGTGGACCGGATCCACAAGGCGATAAACACGAGTGAGACCAGGAAACTGATGACAGCAGTCCGGCTGGACATCAGATCATCGGAGTCCTCTTCTCTATCCTCGTTCCTCCAGGCCTTCCGCCATACCTCGGCCAGATGCTGGCGGGCGGTGAAGAAGGTCCACACCACCAACGCGATGAACGCTCCTGCGGACTGCAGTCCTGCGACGGGATCACCCGGACCGGTCTTGGCCGTAATCGCCAGCCCGATTCGTCTCGACAGGGCGATCTCGTTCATGTAGAGGAGGTGGAAGACGAGGATCGAGAACAGCAGATCGATATTCGCGAAGTAAGCGAACCCAATCGTGAAGAAGTTGATGCCAGTGTGCTGAGGCGGGTAATACCGAGCGAAGTAGAGCCACTGCTGGCCGAGCCAGATCTGCGGGAAGCCGGGGATGAAGTAAGAGATGATGTTCCACCCCTTGACCAGGAAGATCAGGCCGAACCCCACCCAGAACAGACGAGTCGAAAACAGACTGTCTCGGTCGCCGGCGTCGGCCGCCTCCGCCAGGCTGACGGGTGGACCGAGCATGGGATACGTCACCCGCTCGTTCTCCGACCACTGTTTGCGGAGAATCGTGGAGATCGCGATCGAGGCGACTGTGATGGCCGCGATCAGGCTCAACCACCAGAACATCGGGACATACCAAACATCCCAAGGCACGTCCATTCCGTAGGGCAGGCCTTCGAACAACCAACGCATGGCGCCACCCTCGTTCGAGGGAGTCAGCCAGGTCGGCAAATGCGGATGAACGAGTTCTGTCCACTGGTTCTCCGGTGTGGCGCGGTAGTAGGGAACGGAAATCATCCCGAGGAAGAACGACGTCAGCCCATAGGCAGGAATCGCCGCCCCCACGAGCCCCATCGCCAGGACAACGAGCAGTTCGTTCTTGTTGAAGGCCAGCCGCTGAAACCGGGATCGGAGGATCTGGTTCGCGAAAACGATCAGGACATACGTGCACAGAAGGGCCATGGGGAAATGGCTGATGTTCATCCGTGACGTGGACGCGATATACTCGCAGTATGTGTTCCAGCACCCGATCCAGATGACGGTCAGGATACCGAACACAATGGAGCGCGCAGTAATTGCGGGAGATGTATCGGAGTCGGTAAGCGGTTGTGAAGAAGGAAGAGCCACTGAGAATCGTCAGGACATCAACTGAAAGGTCACCTGCGTGTCCAGGTAGTTGAGATGGAGTGGTTTGGTGACATACTCCACAGCGCGGCGTTCCATCGCCTCACGCGCGATGTCTTCATCGTCGACGGCCGAGATCGTGATCGCCTTGAGTTCCCGCTTGATCTCCCGCAACTGCTTTAGCAGGTCGATCCCGTGAATGTCGGGCATCATGATGTCCAGCAGGGCCAGGTCAGGGTTGTGCTCCCGGACAAGGTCGGGCGCCTCGGTCGGGACATTGGTCGTGTAGACCGTATGTCCCTTGAGATCGCTGAAGAAACCGTGGATCAGCTTGCAGATGCTCTGGTTGTCGTCAACGACGAGCAGCTTGGCCATAGTGCTTGTTCAACTCCTGTGCACAGCGGAACCCGAAGCTCGGATCCCGATGCGACCGGATGTTCCCCGGTCGGTGGGTACACTTCGAGAATGCCACGCTTCCATACCATGCGCCACCCCGGAGCACGCGGCGTTCTCCGGTCAATGGTCCCTGAGGGTCGTTCTCCGGGCTGTTACGATAGTAGTCTCTGTCATACCAGTCAGCACACCACTCCCACACGTTCCCGGTCATATCGAAAGCGTCAGCGTTCTCTTCAGCGTAGCTGGCCACCACGACCGGTCCGGCCGAGAGAGACTGACCGCTCCTACCCTTCCCAGGATCGAAGTCATCTCCGTAGGCATAGTCGGAGCCCCTTACTCCCCGACAGGCACGCTCCCACTGTGCCTCTGTCGGAAGCTGTTTGCCCTGAGATTCACAGTATGACTTCGCCTCCGTCCACGACACGTTGGTCGCCGGCATGTTCGCCCCGGAGAAGGGCGGATCGTATGACGAGACAGCCGTCCGATAAGCGCCAACCGTCACTTCGGTCCGATCGATGTAGTAGGGTGACAGCCGAACCTGGTGTCTCGGTCGTTCCGAATAGGCGCCATCACCGGCACCCATCTGAAACACGCCGCCCCGGACGTAGACCATGCCCGGGGGCCGCAGTATCTGATCGATTTCGATGGCTTCACTGCGCCGGACATCGAGTACAGTATTGACGGTCTCTAATCCGTCGCGGGACATCCGGATACTTCGCTTCCCAGCCGGCACGGCGACTGAAAGGCTGGAATCAGGAGTCGTTCCCACGACGATTCCATCAATTGAGATGGTCACACCTGAAGGAATCGTGCGTATTCTGACGATCGCTTTCGTCGTCGTCAGATACACAATGTAAGCGATCCCCGCAACCACAATCACGGCCAGCGGGATCAGCAACAGGATCCTGAAAGACCGTTCAGCAGCCATTCCGCTAGAGATGCTGGCGCCAGCTGTGCTGTGGGTCGTATCCCAGAAGCTCGCGCGCCTTCGAGATATCCCAACCCGTGTCAGACCCGCCAAAGCCACCAGGTCGTTCCACCGACCAAGCGGTCTGTGCGAGTATCAACTCCACAGGCGCATCGACCCAGCTATCGGCAACCGACAGGCTGAACACGGAGTGTCCCGAGAGATCCGCGTCCCAGAACTTGCCTCCTTTCGGCGGATGTGCCCTTGGCGTCACGCGATCAACGGCCAGAATCTGGTGCCCGGCTTCAGCCAGCGCCTGGACGACCCACCACCCCACCTTCCCTGATGCCCCTGTAACCAAGGTCGTCCCCATCACACCTCCAGGTTCTCCGCCGTCCCCTGTGTCAAAGGCCCGAACGTATCCGCCCGTCTGATCAAGTCATACCGACGCCCAAGGGGCAACCCCGTAAAGTCACTGATCGTCAGATCTGGATCGATGTCCGCCCAGATGACGCTGCCCTTCTCTTCCGATTCCGCCAGGATCGCGCCCGTCTGCGCGACGATTCTCGATCGCCCGTTGTTCAACGACGCCGCAATCGCCACCTGATTGTCAACCGCACGCGTGCGGACGACGCTGTCCCAAACGGCGCCACCGTCCCGGTTGTCTCCCATGTTCGGGAACAGGATCAAGCCCGCTCCCTTCAGAGCAAGGATACGCGACACCTCCGGAAAGTGGCCATCATAGCAGATCATGAACGCGACCTTGCCGAAGTCCGTGTGGAAGATGGGATACTCGTGCCCTGGAGCCAGTCCTTTCGTCAGTCCCTCACCCGCCGGCAGGTGGGTCTTCCGATACTTACCCACAAACCCGCCGTGTCGGTCGATCAGAACTCCCGTATTGTAGACACGATCCTCCGCCTGCTCCCTCACGCTTACCGCGACGTAGAAGCCGTGTTCTCTCGCTTTCTCCGCCAAACGCCAGGTCGTCGGCCCGGGAACGGGCTCGGCAAACAGTCCCATCTCATCTGGCAGCCCCTTGACGTTGATCAATTCGGGCAGACAGACGATATCCGGCCTCGACGTGGCCGCCACATCCAGTTTCTCGCAGTAGAAGTCCGCACAATCGGCAGGCGAACCCGGGGCAATCGGGTTTCCCGATACGACGGCAACCTTGTAGGGGAGGTTACCCGGCGCATCCGTTACATCATAGAGGCGGCATTCGCTCCACCTGACTTCACCCAGTGCCCACCCCGAGTAAAGCCTGAGTGACATCCCCTCAGTGGCATCTGATCCGGAAAAGGACCGTCTCAGAACTTCCCAACCGTCGCGCGTCCCCGCGGCGTCCAACTGCTGGTGGAACCGCTCCTTGGGGCCCGCTATCAGAACAGCCTGCCTGGCTCGACTCGCATCGAAGCCTTCGGGACGACACAGCACTTCCACCGTGTAGGTCCGATCGGATTCCAGTCCGGTCAGCGACCGTTCCCAATAGCCGAACAGCGACGTCGATTCACAGACCGTAGCCAGCGCCTGACGCTCCGCCGGTCCCCCATCCACACGAACGCGAAACACGGGCTCCTGGGCGAGAGGCGGATAGCCCTGCCCCCACTCCGCGGGATCAGCCAGCAAGTTTTCGAATCGGTAATCCAGTTCTTCCATCAATCAGGTCTTCTTCAACACGCGCTCCACGCGCGTCCACGTGTTCGATCCATCCGTCTCGCTGCCGATCGGCCGAAAGCTGTGTCGCCGGTACAAGCGGTCAGGCGCGGGGTCTCCCTCAGAAAAGGTCGCCTCGATCGTCCGGATTCCGGCTTCCCTCATCTCCAGCACGGCGCGTTCGACGAGATGCGTCCCCAGGCCCCATCTTCGTTTGTCCTCACGGACGACGACTGGGCCCAACACCGCCATGCCCTCATCCTGCTGCCAGCCACAGACGCCCACCACGACACCTTCCTGCTCGGCGACCAGGACATCGCCCTGAAAGCTGCGCGCCGAGCGGTACAACAGATCGGCCACCGGGGCTTCCAGCGCCAGGTGGCCGATCCATTCGCGGAGCCCGTCCGTCGATGGGTTAGAAACCCGACGAATGCCGATGTGGCGAAGACGCAACGGCGTTACGAGCCGATCGCCGTCGAGTCAGCCCGTTCCAGCAGCTCGATCTCGTATCCGTCCGGGTCGTCGATGAAAGCCATTTTGCGGCCCGTCGGGAACATCTCGCGCCAGTCGCCCGGCCAGATCTCGATGCCGTCCTTTTCGAGCTTGTCGCAGCAGGCAATCAGATCCGGAACCCCGATGGCCAGGTGCATCAGATCATCCGGGACCTTCAGGTCGTAATCATCGGAGTAGGTCAGCTCGAAGGTGTGCTCATTACCGGGGAGTTCCAGGTGACAGACCTGATTCCCGGCCGGGCTCTTTTCGCTGCGGCTCTTGACCACAAACCCGAGATGCTTGCAATACCAATCGATCGATCCATCCAGGTCGCTCACACGGACCCGTGTATGCAGAAAAACCGGCATTCGCCGACTCCTTTCCATGATGTTCATCGTGCAACGTCAATCGACTGAAAATACGTCAGCCACCCCTTTTCACAAGGGAAATGTGCACGAAAAAAACCGGTGTGATCGCTCACCCCGGCCAAATCCTGCTGACAACGACTGCGTCTATAGATTATGCGGCAGCTTCCAGTCCCAACGCCCTCCGAACACGCCGGACCGCTTGCCGGTGATGACTCTGCACTGCGCTCTTAGAGATCTCAAGGAGCAGGGCAATTTCCGCGAATGTCTTGCCCTGGGATCGCAGAAGAATCACCTGATACTTACGCCCCGTGATCACCGTTTCGATGACGTCCCGGACCTGTGCGAGCCGGATTGGATCTGGACCGCTGCAGATCAACTGCCCCAACGAGTAGAGCATATCCATGCTCTGCAGGTTGTCGGACAGTATCGTTAGCTGCTCGGGCGAGTACGGGATCTCGCGGACTGTATCGTATCTGAGCTTAGCCATTAAAAAACAAGCATATAAAAAAGAAAAACGGGGCGTGACCTCCCCGTTGCTGAGCCTAATTTAGGCGCTTAATGGGCCTCTGGCAAGCGAAAAGCCCGTCCCGAAAGGGCTTGACCGATCGTCTGATTGGGCGTAATAACCGCCAGAACAAAGGCTTCCGCCTTATCGAAAGGCCCCATGGCAGAACTCATCATTTCCGTCCTCGCCGTCGTCCTGATATCGGCGATGTGCTCGCTGTTCGAAGCGGTAGTCCTCTCCACGCCACTCAGTCACATCGAGCGGCTTGCCCAGGACGGCGCCACCAGTGGCCGCATCTTCCGAAAACTCCGTCAGAACGTCGACAGACCGCTTTCCGCGATCCTTTCGCTGAACACCATCGCGAACACGGGAGGCGCCGCGATCGCGGGCGCCGCCTTCCTCCGAGTCTATGGATCGGAGGGTGACTACGACATCTACTTCCAGGTCGGTCTGACGCTTGCGGTCCTGTTCCTGTCCGAGGTGATCCCCAAAACTGTCGGTGCGGTTTACAGCCGACAGCTCACAGGGTGGGTCGCACGCCCTCTGCTCGGGCTGGTCTTCTTGATGCGTCCTCTGATCGCTCTGACAGGTCTGGCAACCAAAGCCGTCTCACGCGGCAGCGACCAGGGTCAGGACGTCTCCGGGGAGGACCTTCAGTCCCTGGCCAAGCTGGGTGCGCGAACAGGTGCGATCGAGGCCGATGAAGCCACGGTTATCCAAAACGTCCTGAGCCTCCGGGAGAAGCAGGCCCGTGACGTGATGACGCCTCGTACCGTCGTGTTCGCGCTGCCCGAGACCTCCTCCGTCGAAGCGGCCCGACAGGAGAGCGGCACGTGGGCGCACAGCCGCATCCCCGTCTACGCGGACGCCTTCGAAGACATCGTCGGCATCGTCCTCCGTCGGGATATCCTCGCCGCGCTCGCCCGAGACCGGGATCAGGTCCAGCTCTCCGTCCTCATGCGCCCTGTTCATTTCGTGTCGGAATCGACCGACCTCGACAGGATCCTTGACACCTTCCTCGAGAAGCGTCAGCACCTGTTCGTCGTGATCGACGAATTCGGGGGGCTGGCTGGCATCCTCACCCTGGAGGATGTGCTCGAGGAAATCCTGGGCGTGGAGATCGTGGATGAGCTTGATCAGGTCGAGGATATGCGGGAATTGGCGCGGAAACGCCGCCAGCAGACGGCCGAAGGCGGAGAAACGTCCGACAGCTAGGTTGGTCGAATCCCCTCCGACGCAGTATATTTCAGGCGTCAACTTGGCACATCCATCCCGATTCCGGATCCCCCAGCCTTGGCTTCGACGGACGACCTCCAAACTCGCAATCAAACTGCGCTCGAGCACGCCTCGGGAGACACGCTCCTTTACGAGCTCCTCTCGTCTGCCGCGGAAAACCGTTCCACACACAACCTGACATTGATCGCCGACGCGTATCACTTTTCGGAACGGACGTTTCGTGACGAGCGTCGTCGATCGGGCAAGCCGCTCCTCGACCACGCCGTCGCCGTCGCGCACATCCTCGTCAACACCAACTTGGGCTCGACCACCGTCGCAGCCGGCCTCGTCCACGAAGCCGTTGAGAACGGACTCGCCCTGCCCGCACTCCGAGAGGAGTTTGGCGATGAGGTGGCAGAACTGGTCGAGGGAGTCGACAAGCTGAAAGACCTGACGTTCCAGGCTCCCCAAGAAGAGCTGGCCGAGCAATACCGGAAGACCCTGATCGCCATTGCCGAGGACATCCGCGTCGTCCTGATCAAGTTCGCCGACCGCCTCCACAACATGCGATTCGCAGTCGAGCTCGACGAACAGACGCGCTCCCAAATGGCGATGGAATCGAGGGACATCTACGCACCACTCGCTCATCGCCTGGGGCTCGCCCGTATTCGATGGGAGCTCGAGGACCTTAGCCTCAAGGGTCTCGAGCCAGACCACTACAACGCAATCAAGGAAAAAATCTACCTGCGTCGGGCGGAGCGGGAAAACCTGATCGAGGAAGTCTGTGGGCCGCTGAGGGACGCGATCGCCAAGGCCGGCGTGGACGCCGCGCTGAGCGGCCGCCCCAAGAATTTCTACAGCATCTACAAGAAGATGATCCGCCGGCGGATCAGTTTCGAAGAAATCTACGACCTGATGGCACTCCGGATCGTCGTGGACACAGTCCAGGATTGCTACACCGTGCTCGGACTCGTTCACGCTCTGTATACGCCGGTAATGGCGCGATTCAAGGATTTCATCGCCACGCCGAAGAGCAACATGTATCAGTCGCTCCACACCACCATCATCTCGCCGAGCAACGTAATGATGGAGGTCCAGATACGTACCCAGGAGATGCATCAGACGTCGGAGGTGGGAATCGCCGCCCACTGGCGATACAAGGAGGGAGGAGACGCGACCAGCGAGCTCGACGAGCACATGCCCTGGCTGCGCAGCCTCCTCGATTGGGAGAGCGAGACCAAGGACCCCGAGGAATTCATCGAAGACCTCAAGTTCGACCTGTTCCCCGATGAAATCTACGTGTTGACACCAAACGGGGATCCCGTCCAACTGCCCTTCCAGGCGACACCGATCGACTTTGCTTTCGCCATCCACACGGACCTGGGCCTCCAGTGTTCAGAGGCCCGCGTGGACGGACGGATCGCCCCGATCGAGACGACCCTGCAGACGGGAAACCGGATCGAAATCATCACCTCACCAGATGCCACACCATCTCCGGCCTGGTTGCAGTCGACTCGCAGCCGGAAGGCGCGCGCACACATCCGGCGATGGATCCGGGAGCAGGAAGAGGCGACGCGCGACTTTCCCAGATCGGTCGAGCTTCTTCTCACTGCAGATGACAGGGACAACTTGCTCATCGACCTGGCCTCGACAATCTCAGGTCTCGGGGCATCGATCGTCAGCGCAGAACTGGCGACGGAAAACGACCAAGTCACAGACCGTTTCACGTGTCGTGTTCGGTCAGCAGAAGCTCTGGCTCAACTCGAGAATAAGGTACAAGGTGTTCGGGGCATCACCTCTGTAGAGGTCAAGCATACCAACTAAAAAGGGCGGGCTGGCAGGCCGCCCCCTATCACTCTCCCTGATATATCCGTTCTACTCCTCTGATCGCAACTCGTCCTTGAGCGAGGCCAGCTTGACCAGCGCTTCGACCGGCGTCATCTCATCCACGTTCATCTCCGCCAGCGCGTCGACCACCGGATGGCTCGGCGCATCCGGTTCTCCCTCGAACAGACTGATCTGACCGTTCGACGAATTCCTCGACCTGCGCACTGCTGACTGCATCAGTGACAAATCGTTCTGCTCCAACCGCTTAAGGACACGCTGCGCCCCCTCGATCAGGCTTCGCGGCATCCCCGCCAGCCGGGCCACTTGGATGCCGTAGCTGTGATCGCAGCCGCCTGGCACGAGGGTGTGCAGAAACACGATGTCCTCTCCCCGCTCCTTGACAGCCACGCTGAAATTCCGAACACGCGGCAGCAGGTCCTCGAGTTCCGTCAACTCGTGGTAGTGCGTCGCAAACAACGTCCTCGGTCGGACGTCCGAATTGTGCAGATACTCCGTCATCGCCCAGGCGATACTCAACCCGTCGAACGTGCTCGTTCCGCGCCCGATCTCATCGAGCAGGACAAGACTCCTGGCTGAGGCATTGTTCAGGATGTTCGCCGCCTCGTTCATCTCGACGAGGAAGGTTGACTCGCCTCTCGCGAGGTTGTCCGACGCCCCCACGCGCGTGAAGATTCGATCAGCGATCCCGATGGATGCCCGATCGGCAGGCACAAAGCAGCCAACCTGAGCCAACAGCACGATCAATCCGGTCAGACGGAGGATCGTCGACTTACCAGCCATGTTCGGTCCAGTAATGATCAAGATCTGGTCCGTCTCACCATCGACCGTCACATCATTCGCTACAAAAGTACCAGAGGGCAGGAGGGTCTCGATAACGGGATGTCGCCCCGCCTCAATCACCACCCCTAGCTTGTCGTTGACGTCAGGCCGTGTAAACGCCTGCGTCTTGGACACCTCGGAAAAGCTGCACAGCACGTCGAGCGTGGCGACTGACCGTGCCGTCTGCTGGATTGGAGCCACCCAGCGGGCAACCTCGTCGCGCAGTTCCGTGAACAGGTCCTTCTCCAACTCCTTCGCGCGTTCGTCAGCCCCGAGGATCTTGGCTTCCCAATCCTTGAGGTCTGGCGTGATGAAGCGTTCCGCGTTCACAAGCGTCTGCTTGCGGATAAAGGTGTCGGGCACCTTGTCGAGGTTCGCTTTGGTCACCTCGATGTAGTAGCCAAAGGCCTTGTTGTAGCTCACTTTCAGCGACTGGATCCCCGTCGTCTCCCGCTCACGGGCCTGTAACCCGGCCACCCACTCTCGTCCGCCCGTCGCCGCCTGACGCAGCTCGTCCAGTTCGTCGTGACACCCTTCGCGGATCACGCCGCCGTCGGCGACCTGGATCGGGGGCTCGTCAACCAGCATCTTCTCGAGTCGCTTTCGCAGCTTCGCCAGATCGGGGAAGCCCTCGGCCCGCATCTCGACGAGCATCTGGCTCTTCACGTCGCTCAAGAGATCCAGCACCGGTGGGATCTCGATCAGAGACGTCCTGAGAACACCCAGATCGCGAGGGGTCGCCCGGCCACAACAGACTTTGGAAATAATCCGCTCGATGTCACCGACGCTCTTGAGGGCGTCCCGCAGGTCGCCGCGCAGTCGCTCCTCGCCATACAACTCCTCCACGCAGCCGAGCCGCTCGACGATCGCTTCCTTGCGCGTAAGGGGTTGGAACAGCCACTCTCGCAGAAGTCTGGCCCCGGGAGCCGTACGCGTACGGTCGACCACCGAGAGCAGTGTCCCTTCACGACGCCCCTCCTGGATCGAGGTCACGAGCTCAAGGTTCCGCTGGGTCACCAAGTCGAGCGTCATGTTTTCATCCTGCGTCTCCGTTCGAATCCCCGTGATGTGAGGGATCGCGCCTCGCTGATTCTCTTTGAGATATGCGAGCACCCCGCCGGCCGCCCCCACACCGACGGTCATCTCGTCGATCCCGAATCCCCTCAGTGAGTTGGTCTCGAAATGCTGGATCAAAGTGTCTCTTGCGTAGGCGGGACTGAACGACCAGTCGTCGGCTCGAGTTAGCAGCACGCCTTCCAACGCTTCAGCGAAGGATTCCTCGTTTGCGTCACACCACCCCGTCGTTGCCACAACTTCTGCTGGATCAAGTCGACTGAGCACCTCCCATATATCGTCGGCCCCAACCTCCTGGACTCGGAATGCTCCCGTCGACACATCGGCAACCGCGACCCCAGCCTTGCCCTCCTCGACGAACACACCGGCCAGGTAGTTGTTCCGTTTGTGATCAAGCAGATCCTCAGCCAGAATCGTCCCCGGTGAAACGACCTGAACCACCTCGCGCCGCACCACCTTCTTGCCCTTCTGCGGCGGCTCCATCTGCTCGCAGATCGCGACCTTCTTCCCGGCCCGGATGAGACGAGCCAGATACGGATCGAGCGCGTGATAGGGGAGACCCGCGAGCGGGATTTTGTCCGCTTTTCCGTTGTTGCGCTTCGTCAGTGTAAGGCCGAGAATCTGCGATACGATCTTGGCGTCGTCATAGAATGTCTCGTAGAAATCTCCCATGCGGAACAGCAGGATCGAATCGGGATGATCCTGCTTGAAGCGCTGATACTGCTTCATCATGGGGGTCGGTTCGCTGCTCATCGGTCTTTTCGGATCTATGTAAGTAGCTACGTCAGCGTTGCGTCACCGCGCAGACCGCGGCGACGGGAGAGTAGGGAGTCCAAAGGCCTGGGCAAAGCCCAGCACAATTGCAGGCTCTACCTGCACAGCTAACAAGTGTACATTCCGGTCACCGTGCTACGTACGGTGACCCATCGATGGGCTTGCCGAGCTATCCATCACTTACCACCCGACACTTCAGCTTTTCCACGCGGGAAATGTGTCGGCCGCTGCGCTCGGCCTGATCCTTGGTCTCGTAGGGCCCCACCTGCACACGGGTGAGGTTACCCCCGTCGACCAGTCGCACGGATGGCACGGATCCGGTGAGCCGTTTCACGAGCGCGTCCACCGAGGACCGCTTCGAGAAGGAACCGACCTGGACCCAGAACGCCCCCGCGGCCGGTGTCTCCTTCTGCATACGGCCTGCTGCCTCAAACGTCGAGACGTCTCCGCCCCAGAGTGGGGCTGCCGGAAGCGTCGTCGCCTGAGTTTCCCGATCTCCAACAGCCTGCTGATCCAACGTTACGAGAGCTACGGTCGCGTGCGGTGCTATATGGGAGCCCGGATAACTGTCCAGCACCTTCTGATAGTTGACTCTGGCCGAATCCAACTGCGTATCAAAGCCGTCGGAACCAGGTTTGGCCGCGATCTGGTAGGTTCGACCGATCCGGTATAGCGCCATCGGGTAGTGCGGGCTGTTGGGGTACGCTTCGATCAGCGACTGATAGGTGCGTCGTGCCGTGAGATACAGACCTCGCGGGTCCGAATAGGCTGATTCTGCCAACTGAAAGTGGGCGTCATCAGCGTGGACACCGCCCTGACGGGTCACCTCCCTGAAGTGACGCTTTGCCTGGCCGTCCACTTCCGACAGTCGGCCGAGCCAGTAACGACTCGCCGCATCCGTTGCCGTACTGTTGAGCACGGCCCGTGCGGAATCCGCCTGGCCACGTGCTATCAATCGCTCCGCGACAGAGGTCTGAGCCTGGCCTGATCCTGACAGGAGAAGCGTTACAACGATCAGCAGGACGCTACGCACCGATCGCGTTCCGATACGAGTAGTCGAACAGGATCTCGAACTCGCGCTGCTGGATCTCTCGGCACAGCGCCTCCTCGCCCGATTGCCCCATCAGGCATGCCTCAGCGAGATCGATAAAGGCATAGGGGTTCCAGGCCGTCTGATCGCGCAGGAAGGCCGCATCGTCCCCACTGTCCGCGGCGACCTCACGGGCTGCCTCGCACAGATCACCAAAAGCCGCGTGGTCTCCGACCTTCCGAAACCAGTACTTGGAGTTCGAGAAGTCGGGCTCACGACGGTGCATAATGCCGTGCCAATAGCTCCCGGTCGTCGAGTGGATGCCCTGGCTGATCGTGTGTGAATCATCAAGATAATTGTGATACAGCCAGGCGGCAGATACACAGGACTCCGCCATCTCCTGATCGGCTACCGTCTGACCCTCGAACACCGTGGAAACGGATAGTGCGTCCAGGTCAGGACGGGCGGCGGTGTTCGCCTCGCCGCCGTCCAGTGCATTCAACCGTCGCTCACACAGAAGTCCACCCAGCGTCGCTCCGTATGCGGATGCGTCGAATCCCATGCCTCAGCCTTTCTGTTTCAGTCGTGTCAGCACGAACCGGTCTTCAGATTCGCGATAGTAACCGTTGACGTATACCCGTTCCGTAAACCCGAACGATTCATACAACCGGATCGCCGCCTCGTTTTGGGGGTCAACTGTCAGGAAACAGTCGACTGCCTGTTCATCGATCGCAGCCAGGATCTGCTCCATCAACTGGGTCCCGACACCGCCTCCTCGGCAGGACCGATCGACAAAGATTTTATGCAGGCAGAATGTACCGGAGAGGGTCGGGAAGGCCAGGGCGGCTCCCAGAACGCGGTCCCCATCCTCCTGAAGGACCACGATCCCGTGTTCACACCATAGACGCCAAGCGTGTTCCCCGTCCGGGATGAACGTGGCTTCACGGTTCTCAGACCAGGCGTCACGGTCGAGCGCGGCGACGGCGAGAAAGTCAGTTGGTTTGGCGCGACGGATCACGCGGAATCACAATCAGGGGAGATAGCGATGGGGGTCTGCCGTCGACAGATGAGGTCGATCAGGAATCGACGATCTTGCCGACGACGCGCCCTGCTTCGATATGCGAAAGGGAGACGGGAAGCACCGAATCCTTCGCTGCATCCGGGCCGGGAGAGAAAACGCGGACGTAATTGTCGGTTACCCCTTGCAAAAGTCCGGACTGGGCCTCACGGCGCCCCTCGAACAGAACATCCAGGGTCCGACCGAGGAACTTCCGGCAGAAGGCCTCGGTCTTGCTCTGCCCCAGCTTTCGCAGCTCGGCGCCCCGCTGCTTCTTTACGGCCGGATCGACGTGATCGGGCAGCTTAGCCGCAGGGGTGTTACCTCTAGGAGAGTAGGGAAAAACATGCAGGAACACAAGCGGGCTGGATTCGATCAGATGGACGGTGTTCCGGAAGGAGCCTTCCGACTCACCCGGGAACCCAACCATAACATCCGCCCCGATCCCGATTCCGGGAATCCGGTCCGCCAGTTGATCGAGTAAGCTCCTGTAAAACGCCGAGTCGTAGGGACGTCGCATCGCCTCCAGGATACCGTCATCGCCGCTCTGAAGGGGCACATGAAGGTGTCGACAGAACCGCGGCGTCGAAGCCAGAAAATCGATCACTTCGTCTGTGAGGAACGTCGCTTCGACCGAGCTGATCCTGAACCGCTCCAGCCCGGACACCTGATCGATCGCTTCGAGCAGATCGACAAAGGCCACGTCCAGATCGGTACCGTAGTCACCAATGTGCACGCCTGTCAGGACAACCTCGCCGTAGCCGGCCTGCACGAGACGCTCCACCTGCGCCACCGTGCTCTCGATCGTACGGGATCGGCTTTTCCCCCGCGCGAACGGGATAATGCAGAACGAGCAGAACTCGTTACACCCCTCCTGAACCTTTACGAAGGCGCGAGACCGGCCGCCAAAGTTCATGATGTCCATGTCCTGGAAGTCCGTCGAGCGGCTGCGGGTCACGAACGTCCGCCCCAGCGAGCAGGTGTCGTTGATCAGATCCAGCAGCTGCGTCTTCTCGGTCGTTCCAACGACCAGGTCGACTTCGGGCATTGCCGCGATCTCGTCCGGATCCGTCTGTGCATAGCACCCCGTGGCAACGACAAACCCTTCCGGAGAGGCTCGGTGCGCCTTCCGCAGCATCTGTCGCGACTGCGCGTCCCCCTGGCCGGTCACCGTACAGGTGTTCACGACCGTCACGTCCGCCGTATCTCCGAACGGGACGACGCGATAGCCTGCCTGCTCGAACTGCTCACGATGCCATACGGTATCGTAGGTGTTCAGCTTGCAGCCCAGCGTGTGGAAGGAAACTGTCTTGTCCGCCGTCTCTGCCACAACCGTCTTTCACGAAACAGAAAAGCTGGGGTCACCCATCTCGACGTGATCCCCAGCTTTCCGATACCCTACACTTTGCAGACGCGCTATTCCGCTTCCTCGGCGACCGCCTCCGGCTCCTCTTCGGGCGCGGGCGCCGGCTCACCGACTGCGTCGGCGATCTCGTCATACGGATCCGAGCCCTCTTCCTCTTCGCTCGGCTCCTTGATCTCGACCTCGCGAAACTGGTGTGCCTCCAGATACGCGTCGATCTCGTTCTGCTCGGCGTCCCGAAGGTACTCCTGGACACTCAGGACGATCTTCTTCTGACCTTCGTCGAACTCGACCACCTTGGCGGGGACATCCTCGCCCTCACCGAAGTGCTCCTCAGGGCGCTTCATGTTCGGCACACCGAGCTGCGACGCGGGGATAAACCCTTCGACATCACCTTCCAGCTCGATCACGACACCACGCTCAAGCACGCGTGACACCTGACCGGCAGTCTGCGTGCCGACCGAGAACTTGACCGCGAGTTCGGCCCACGGGTTCTCCGTCGTCTGCTTGTGACCGAGCGAGATGCGACGGCGATCCTTGTCGATCCCGAGCACGACGACCTCGACCTCCTGGCCCTTCTTCACGATGTCGTTCGGGTGGCGGATCCGCTTCGTCCACGACATATCCGAGATATGCACGAGGCCGTCGATCCCCTCTTCGATCTCGACAAAAGCGCCGAAGTTCGTGAGGTTCCGGACCGTACCAGTCAGACGCGTGCCCGAAGGATACTTCTCGTCGAGCGACAGCCACGGATCAGGCGTAACCTGCTTGAGACCCAGGGAAATTTTCTGCTCTTCGCGATCGACTTTGAGGATGACCACCGTGACCTCTTCACCGATCGACAGCACCTTGGAGGGATGTCGAATGTGCTGCGTCCATGACATTTCCGAGATGTGCACGAGCCCTTCCACACCCTCTTCGAGTTCGACAAAGGCGCCGTAGTCGGTGATGCTGACCACCTTGCCCTGCACGCGCTCGTCATGGGGATACCGGTCTTCGACGTTCTCCCACGGATGCGGCTGAAGCTGCTTCATACCAAGTGAGATGCGTTCCCGCTCCTGGTCGTAATTGAGAACCTTGACCTCGACCTCGTCGCCGATACTCAGCACATCGGACGGATGGCTGACACGCCCCCACGAGATATCCGTGATGTGGAGCAGTCCGTCTAGACCACCTAGGTCGATGAACGCACCGAAGTCCGTGATGTTCTTGACCGAACCGGCACGCACCTGACCGACCTCCAGCGTCTGGAGGATCTGCTTTCTGAGCCGCTCGCGCTCCTCTTCGAGCACCACGCGACGCGAAACGACGATGTTCCGACGGTTCTTGTTGAGCTTGATAATCCGGAACGGGAATACCTCGCCGATAAACTGGTCGAAGTTCTTGACCTGCTTGATATCGATCTGTGATCCCGGAAGGAAGGCGTCCACGCCGAACAGGTCGACCACGATCCCACCCTTGATCCGCCGGACCAGACGACCCTCGACGATCTGATCGCTGTCGTGGGCTTCCTTGATGCGATCCCAGACCCGCATGAAATCGGCCTTGGTCTTGGACAGGACAATCTGGCCTTCCTGATCCTCGACAGTCTCGAGAAAAACCTCGACCTGCGTGCCGGCCACGATGTCTTCGGGGCTGCCGAATTCCTCAAGGGGAACGGTTCCCTCCGACTTGAACCCGATGTCGATCACGACGGTGTTGTCATCCACAGTTAGGACCGTCCCTTCGACGATCTCGCCCTGCTGGATGTTCGTCATCGTGTCTTCATACAGGCTCAGGAGATCGTCATACTCAGTCTCCGAGTATTCCGCCTCGTCAAGGGCCCGCAGCGCTTCCTCCGGTGAGGGTAGCGCGGATCGATCTTTGACGACTTTTGTCTCTTCTGCCATCTGCTTGTGTCTCCTCGTCCCCGGTGCACGCGACGAGTTTGTGGATCGTCCTTCGTGGGGGAGTCAGTGTGCGGTCGCAGACTGCCGACCGGGTATGTGCCAGCGCTTCTATACGGAAGAAGCAGGTGAGGCCGCGCCAGCGTTGGACCTGCCCTGCTTCAATGCCTTGATCCGCTCCATCACCTCTTCGCTGATTGAGCGGTAGATGTCTTTCCGAACGGTGCCCATCTCTGAGCGATTCTGGGTCACCGGCTTTCCAAATCGAATCGTGATCGTCTCGATACCGAGCAAACTCTTCAGAATGCTGACGGTCCCGTCGACATAAACGGGAACGACCGGAACACCTGTGCGGTAAACGAGCATCCCGACGCCCGGCTTGGGCTTCAGGAATTCCTTCCCCTTGTTCCGCGTGCCTTCAGGCGCGATAAAAACAGCGCCGCCACCGACAAGCACTCGCTCGTAGGTGGCCAATGCGCCCCGATCCCCTCGGGACCGATCGATCGGGATGGCGTTCAGGTTGTTTAGAAGCCAGCCTAATCCAGGAACCTCAAACGATTCACGCTTAGTAACATAAAAAAGTTCACGAAATGTTGCAACACCAATGAGGACGGGATCCACGTAGCTGACATGGTTGCTGGCCAGGATCGCGCCCCCATGGGGCGGCACGTGATCGGCGCCCTCTATCCTCAGGCGAAACAGCAGTTTAGAAACCCCCAGAGCAAGCCACCAGCAGGTCCGGTAGAAGGTCAGCTTCCCTGTCCGACGATTCACGCCGCCCCCCTCTCCCGAGCCAGGGCGACGATTCGGTCGACCTGCTCCTCGACGGTCAATCCAGTAGTATCAACTCTAATCGCATCAGGCGTCGGCCACGGGCCGTTACGCGATTGGGTCTCCCGGTCCCGGTCGTCACGTTCCTGAATCTCCCGCTCGAGGGCTGCCAGATCGACAGTCTCCCCCGCCGCCTCGAGGTCACGACACCGTCTTTGGACCCGTTCTTCGACCGATGCTTCCAGGAAGACCTTCAGCTCGGCATCCGGGAAAACCGCCGTCGTCGTGTCACGCCCTTCCAGGACAATCCCGCCCGACACACCGATCTGCTTCTGCAGGGTCACCAGCACTTCCCTCACCCGAGGATGCACCGCCACCCGGGAAGCGGCGTTCGAAACAGCCTGAGTACGGATGCCATCCGAGATGTCGACCCCGTCGACGATCGTACGGGTCGGCTCCCCCGCCACCTGTTCGATCCGCAGCGCCGCGGCGAGCTCGACTACCTGCTCGGCGTCGTCGGGATCGTGGCGGGCCTTGAGTATTGCCCAGGCCACAGCCCGATACATAGCACCTGTATCCAGATACAGGTATCCGAGCCCTTTAGCGGCCGCTTTGGCGGTGGTGCTCTTTCCCGCACCCGCCGGCCCGTCGATGGCGACGATGATCCCGTCCTGCCTCACTCGACCTCCAATCCTACCCGTTCTCGCAATGCGCGGGCTTCGTCAGGTTCCAGCGACCGCCACGCACCTCGCTTGAGTCCGCCTACGGTCAGGCCCGCGAAGGCTTGCCGCTCCAACCACGTCACCGAGTGGCCGACAGCCTCGCACACCCGCCGAATCTGCCGGTTACGCCCCTCATGAATCACGATCTCCAACTCGACTGCATCCTTTGCCGGGCTTAGCACCCGAACGACAGCCGGCGCCGTCTCCCGATCATCGATCAACACGCCAGACCGCAAACGCTCGAGCGTTTCGGGTTGGGGCAAGCGGTCGAGGCCGACTCGATAGACCTTGTCCACTTCGTACCGGGGATGCATCAGCCGATGGGCCAGATCCCCGTCGTCCGTCAACAGAAGCGCGCCACCGGTATCCATGTCAAGCCGGCCGACCGGGAAAACACGCGCAGGTACGTCCTCGAGCAGGTCGTAGATCTTCCGATCGTGGTGCGGGTCACCCGCCGAAACCAGGTATCCTCTCGGCTTGTTAAGAAGAACATAAGTACAAGCATCGGGCGGCCGAACTTCCTGGCCGCCGTACTCAACCCGATCCCGAACCGGATCTACCCGCGTTCCCGGGGTATCGACACGAACCCCATTCACGGTCACTTCACCCGCTGCGATCAGCCGGTCACACGCTCTCCTCGAGCCGATCCCGGCCCTCGCCAGAAATCTGTTCAGTCTCTCCAGACTCGACCTCTTCTCCATCTGTCTCAGCCACATCTTCATTGCCTGCTTGGGCCTCATCCGCATCAGCCCCGGCGACCTCGGTGTCCGCCTCGGCGTCTTCAGTCACCGGTTCGACATCCTCCGACACCTCTACTTCACCATTGGTCTCAGCCAGATCCGAACCGTTGGACAATGCATTCTCCTGGGTGACGTCTTCCTCGTCCGACACAACGTCCTCCTCGTCCGTAACGGCATCCCTTGTTGTCGATTCGCCGTCCTCCGGTGCCTCCGATTCTCCGTTCGCCGTGAGTCCGGTGCCTTCGGACACTATCTCTGCGCCTTCACCACCCTCTCCCTCGACGCTTCCTTCAGCCTCTTCTCGCAGGAGATCCTCAACCTCGCGGACCTTGGGCAGATCCGCTAGTGTCTTGAGCCCGAAGAACTTGAGGAAGTCGCGGGCCGTACCATACAGCAACGGTCGCCCCACGGCATCGCTTCGTCCCGCGATACGCACGAGACCCTTTTCCATGAGGTGCCGCAGTACGCCGTCCGACGCAACACCCCGGATATGCTCGACCTCGGCCTTCGTGATCGGTTGCTTGAACGCGACGATCGACAGCACTTCGAGCGCGGCCTGCGAGAGGCGAACCGGCTTTTCCTGGAAGAGCCGCCGAATCCACGGGGCGAATTCGTGATGGACAGAGAACTGGAAGCCTCCGGCGACTTCGGTGATTCGGAAAGCGCGACCAGTCTGGACATAGACCTCGTTCAGCGCGTCGATATACTCGCGCACTTCCTTTGCTCCCACCTTGTCCCCGACCAGTTCGGCAAGCTTGCCAGCCGAAACCGGCTCATCGGAAGCCGTCAGGACCGCCTCGATGATACTGCGCCCCTTGGCGTCCTCGTCCGGTGCCAACTCTTCCGGGATGCCGTTCTGTTGTTCAGTGGATATCGTCATTCGTCTGCTCGTCTGAGTCTGATTGGTTCATCTCGTCGGTATTGTCCGTTTGGGTCGACTCGTCATCAGGCTGCAAGAGCCCTATCTCTTCGGGTTGCTCGGGGGAGGCCTCTTTGTGATAGACCCAGAATCCAGCGTCTGACTCTGACTGACGAACCGTTGCGCGCCCCTGCTTGGTCAACTCCAGGATGGCCACGAAGGTTACGACCACCACGATACGGGGCACGTTCGTTACCAGATCGAAGAAGGGCACTTGCCCCCGTCGCTTCAGAACATCGACGATGTATGCGGTCCGCTCCTCAGCCGACACCTCCTCGAGTCCAATCTCGTGGAATTCGATCTTGGGTGCCGCGTCCAGAGCCAGCTTGAAGGCCGACAACAGATCGTAGAGCCCGACGGGGCGCAGCGTCTCGTAGCCATCAGGCGCGTCCTCCATCAGGCTTTCAGCATCGAAGGCGGCACCACGGTAGAACACGTCCCGGCTCTGCTCACGCCGATCCTCGAACCATCCCGCAATCTCCTTGAACTGCTGGTACTCCAGCAGTCGTCGGACCAGATCTTCGCGAGGATCCTCGATTTCTTCGTCGTCGCCCGACTCGACGGGCAGTAGCATCCGCGACTTGATCTTCATCAGCGTCGCGGCCATCACGACAAAATCACCCGCCTGCTCGAGATCGAGCGTCTGGATCACATCGACATACGCCAGGAACTGGCGTGTGACGTCAGCGATCGGGATGTCGTAAATGTCCACCTCTTCCTTCCGAATCAGATATAGAAGGAGATCGAGGGGACCCTGGAAGATATCGAGATCGACCTCGTAATCTTCGTCTTTCTGCCGGTCTACCTGGAATGGATTGCTGACCATAGGTGCCTGTGGCTCCGATGCGGGTGGGGATACCCGTCGATCCGTGGGAGGGGGAGGTGATATTCTTGTCATACTGCCAGGCTGTCACCACGACCTACATACTCTGTGACAGCATCACCGCGCGGAGCGCGGCGACGAGAACTCGCCAACTTTCTGCGTGCTGGGCAGAGCCCAGCGGCGGGGCTCCTGCCCGCCTGAGAACCAGGTGATTCGCTCCGGTCGCCGTGCTACGCACGGTGACCTCGGGTGCCCTGTATACAGAGCACCTGATTCTCGATCTAGCTACTCGGCGTGCTTCTTCGCGTAGTCTCTGCCCTTGCGGGAGATGCGGTTCCAGACCCCGTTCAAACCCATCGCCTTGCGCATTTCACGGAGGGTTTCCGTGGCAATCTCCTGCATCTCCATCGTGCCCTCGTAAATGACGTGTTCCACATACCCGGACTGCTTCTGAATTTGATCACGCTTCTCGCGAATCGGATCCAGGAACGTGTTGATACACGCCGTGAGCTTCTGCTTTACCTCGACATCACCGACAGTGCCCTTCTGATACCGTGCCTTCAGATCGTCGACTTCATCCTTATCCGGATTGAAGGCGTCGTGATACTGGAACACCGGGTTGCCTTCGACCTTCCCCGGGATGTCGGCGCGGATCCGTTTAGGGTCCGTGAACATCCCACGCACCTTCTTCTCGACAGTTTTGGCATCGTCGGACAGGTAGATCGCGTTGTTCAGGCTCTTACCCATCTTGGCCTGACCATCGGTGCCCATCAACGTCGGTACGTCGCCGATCAGCACTTCCGGTTCGGGAAACACCTCGCCGTAGTATGCGTTGAACCGGCGCGCGATCTCGCGAGTTACCTCGACGTGCGCCTCGTTGTCCTTACCGACCGGCACCGCGTGCGCTCTCGGCATCAGGATGTCGGCCGCCTGCAGGACCGGATACCCCACGAGCCCGAATGGAATCGCTTCGTCATCCATATGCGCGGCACGTGCCATATCCTTGATGCTAGGTAATCTGGCCACACGCGGCAGCGTCACGAGCATCTCAAAGAACAGGTTCATCTCGAACACGGCGTGGACGGACGACTGCAGGTAGATCGTCGACTTCGCCGGATTGATCCCCACCGCGAGATAATCGGTCACCATCTCGTGGATGTTCTCCCGGAGCCCCTCGATGTGTTCCTTCTCGGGCTTGGTCGTCAGCGTGTGCAGGTCAGCGATGATGAAGTAGCACTTGTACTCATCCTGGAGCCGCAGCCGGTTCTGAATAGAGCCGACGTAGTGTCCGAGATGGAGACGGCCCGTCGGCCGATCACCTGTCAATATGCGTTTTGGATCTGACATCGAGCGTTCAGGGTTCTGAGTTAGCAATCGAGTCCATCAGAGAGCCGTGCAGACCTCTAAACTCTGGCCCCTACCTGGCTGTCCCCCTGATTTTCCTAGTCCATGAATAAATAAGGCCGCCAGCGTTGATCGGGAACCCCCACGAAACGCTTGATAAACGTGACGTGGTTCGGTAATCGGGGCCGACGGGCCAGCTTGAAGCCGGCGTGTTCGGGCGTCCGGTCCCCTTTCCGGTTGTTACACCGGAGACAGGCACAGACCATGTTCTCCCACGTATCGCGGCCACCCCGTGTCTTGGGCACCACGTGATCGACCGTCATCGGACCAGCCTTGGTCCCGCAATACTGACACTGAAAACTGTCCCGCTTCAGGATGTTCCGCTTGGACAGGGTCAGCGGCTTTGGCGGCACCCTGACATAAAAATCCAGCCGGACGACACTCGGCACGGGGAATTCGGCACTGACCGAGCAGATGCTGATGTCCAGCGTCTCAACAATCTCGGCCCGTCCCCGGAACACCAGCACGATGGCACGACGCACAGAACAAACGTGGATCGGCTCGTAGCTCTGGTTCAGGACCAGAACCGACCGACTCAGCGTAGATACTCCGTTCGCCATACTGTTGGTCGTGCCGTTCTCCACCGGGCTCCATCTCCGTGCGCCCCGATCAGCTTAGGAAATCGCGATAAGCCTCCGGGGTCATCAACTCTTCGACTTCGCGCTCGTCCGCGAACCGGATACGAATCGTCCACCCCTCCCCATACGGATCGGTGTTCACGAGCGACGCATCTTCCTGCAGTTGCTCGTTCACCTCCACGACCTTGCCGGTCACCGGCGACACCAGATCCGCGACGGTCTTGACCGCCTCGACCGTACCGTAGGACTCACCGAGGGTCACCTCGGTTCCGACCTCCGGCAGCTCGAGAAACACGATATCCCCCAGTTCGGCCTGTGCATAGTCGGTGATGCCCGTCGTTCCCGTGTCTCCGTCGACGCTCAACCAGTCGTGAGCTTCGTGGTAGTGAACACCTTCTATGACTTCCGACATAGCCTTCTCCCCCACCTCTTATGTATACAGATTCTGCACAAACTCTGTTGATATGTCGCCTGACTTGAAGTCCGGATGCGCGATCGCCTGACGATGGAACGGAATGGTCGTCGGGATACCCTCGATCACGAACTCCTCCAGCGCCCTCAGCATCCGGGCCACCGCATCCTCTCGCGTGTTGCCGAACGCGATCAGCTTGGCTAGGAGCGAGTCATACTGGGAGGGTACGAGGTAACCGGCGTAAGCATGCGTGTCCACCCGGATACCAGGGCCACCGGGAAGGTGGAACGCCGTGATCTTCCCCGGGGTGGGACGGAAGTCGTGATCGGGGTCCTCGGCATTGATCCTGCACTCGATCGCGTGCCCCGTCAATGCCACCTCGTCCTGGGTGATCCCCAGGGCTTCGCCATTAGCCACACGGATCTGGTGTCGAACAATGTCCATCCCCGTAACCATCTCGGTCACCGGATGCTCGACCTGGATCCGGGTGTTCATCTCCAGGAAGTAAAAGTCACCGTTCGAATCAAGGAGGAATTCGACCGTGCCGGCCCCGTAGTAGCCCGCCGCCGCCGAACCGTCCACGGCCGCCTTCGCCATCCGTGCCCGCAGGTCCGGGTCCACGGCCGGCGACGGAGACTCTTCGATCAGCTTCTGGTGCCGGCGCTGAATCGAGCATTCCCGCTCGCCCAGGTGCAGGACGGTCCCGTGCGTATCGCCGAGGACCTGCAACTCTACGTGTCGTGGGTTCAGGATCTCTTTTTCGAGATACAGGTTTCCCGATGAAAACGCTGCCGATGCTTCCGACGACGCCACCTGCCAGGCATACTCGAGGCCCGCTTCCGACTCGACGGTCCGCATGCCCCGGCCCCCACCGCCTGCGACGGCCTTCAGCCGGACGGGATATCCGATTTCCTCTGCGGCCGCCTTCGCCTCTTCAAAGCTGTTGAGGATCCCTGTACCGGGCGACACTGGGACGTTGGCGGCCTCCATCGTCGCCCGAGCGGACGCCTTGTCACCCATCGTCCGGATCGATTCGACAGAGGGCCCGATAAACGTGATCCCGCACTCCAGGCACAGATCCGCGAACTCGGCGTTCTCGGCCAGCGGACCGTATCCGGGGTGGATGGCATCAGCGTTCGTGATATCTGCGGCGCTCAGAACCCGGGAGTAATTCCGGTAACTCTGATCGCCGGGTGGCGGACCGATGCAGACGTCTTCGTCAGCAAGCCCGATGTGGAGGGAGTTGTCGTCGGCCACGGAGTGGATCGCGACGGTAGGGATCCCGAGTTCCTTGCAAGTCCGGATGACGCGGAGGGCGATCTCGCCCCGATCAGCGACAAGGATCTTCTCAAACAAAGTCGGTACCGGATGGTCGAATGCCCGGCCGGATCAAGACGGTTCGACCTGGAAGAGCGGTGTGTTGTACTCGACAGGAGAACCGTTGTCGACCAGAACGTTCGTGACGCGTCCGCTGACTTCGGCCTCGATCTCGTTCATAATTTTCATGGCCTCGATGATGCAGACCGTCTGCCCCGCTGTGACAACATCCCCTTCCTTCACAAACGGCGCAGCATCCGGAGATGGCGAGCGGTAGAAGGTACCCACCATGGGCGACACGATCGACGGGCCACTGTCTGCCGAAGCGGCAGGCTCAGCGTCGTCCGACGGTGTGGGTGCTGCCGCAGGTGCAGGAGCCGCTGCGGCAGCCGGTGCAGCGACGGAGTGCACGATCGGCTGGGATCCGCCCTTAGAGATCCGGACGCGCCATCCAAACAGGCGCTTCTCCACCTCGATCTCGGCGACCTCGTCTCCCGCAAGGTCGATCAGCTCCCTGAGGCTTTCCTTAATACGTGACAGGTTCAACGGTCCCTCCTTGCCGGATGCTAGACGCGCTCGACGTAGGTATCGGTGCGCGTGTCGATCTTCAGCGTCTCGCCCTTCTCAACGAACAAAGGGACCTGAACGGACGCCCCCGTCTCGAGTCGAGCTGGCTTGCTCCCTCCGCTGGCCGTATCGCCCCTTACGCCGGGATCCGTGTCCTTCACGAGAAGCTCGACAAAAATCGGCAATTCAATGGCCATTGCGCTCCCCTCGGCGACGAGCACGTCGACCACCTCGTTCTCTTTCAGATACTTGACGGCGTCACCGACCGTGTCCTCGGCGAGTTCATACTGCTCGTAGTTCTCGTTGTCCATAAAGGTGAAGAAATCACCCTTATACAGATACTGCATCTTGCGACGCTCGAGCCGGACGTCCTCAACCTTGTCGCCTGACCGGTAGGTCTTGTCGATGACTGCCCCCGTCTTCACGTTCTTCAGCTTGGTCCGGACCACAGCAGCGCCCTTACCGGGCTTGAAGTGCTCGAATTCGGCCATCCAGTAAAGCTGGCCCTCCATCCGCAAGACCATCCCATTTCGAAAATCAGAAGTCGATACCATCCCTCAAAACGTCCTCTTAGCTTGTGCTCTCGTTGACCAACTCACCAAGTCTATCCTCGGGGTAAGCGGGGTCGACCAAACGGGCCACCTGTTCCGCCCGCCCCCTATGTCCCTGACGGGCATAAAGCTTGGCGAGCGTCATCGACACGAACGGAAACGCCTCCTCGTCCTTCTCCTGTCGTTCAGGGGTCGAACGGGCTAAATCCTCGCCCGCTGCCTCGGGCGTCTCCTCCGGCTCAGGTGTCGGCGCCGACCTCTGCAACGCCGGATGAAGCGGGTGCAGGACCCTGAGACGATCCCACAGATGCCGTGCCCGTTCCCCATCGCCATCCGCCTCGGCGATCGACGCCAGATACCGTGTGGCGGCCGGGTTGTCCGGCTCCAGACGCAGAACCTTCTGATACTCGTCTTCGGCTCGCCTGGCATCACCGAATGTCAGGTATGCACGGCCGAGGACCAGATGACCGGTCACGTAGGACGGTCGATAACGCAGCCCCTTCCGGCAGACGCGAATTGCCCCCTCGACGTCACCCAGTGCCAAGTGGACGTCAGCCAACCGGGCGAACAACGTGGACGTGGGGTTCCGCTCATACAGCCGACTCAGCCTGCTCAGCTCGTCGCTCGATGGCGTTACGACCGGACACGCCTGTTCCACAGTGGGCCTCCACGCGGGGGTGCCAGAAGATCGCAAGTATAGAAATACGGGGAGGGCCTGTCAACGAACGGCCCGATGGGAGAGAAGCCTAAGGCTGGGGAGACCGAGACGTTCAGCCGATACACGGTTCACCCTCATCCCGGTTGAATTCCCAACCGGTGACGAAGCTGCCGTCATCCTCGGGCCGTGCCCACGCCAGACGCGCGTGGATCCGGATCTCGAACGTCGCCTAGTTGTGCTTTGCGACGAACCCACCCTTCAGCACCTCGAAGTCCTGGCTCCGTAGCTGCACACCCGAAGCGGAGATCTCGAGGTCGAGGTGATCAGAGACGGACCCGACTCGTGCCTGGATCGGCAGATCGATCTGAAATCTGCCACTATTTCTCTGTTCGTCCTGTGATCCGGGCAACAAATGTCCTTGGTGTTGTGGGTGCTCGGCGACAGTCCGTAATGTAATCAATCTGGTCCATAAATCTACAAAAATGTAGTGAATCGGCCGCTGCCCGTGAGGCTGGGTCGGGTGAATTGGCTTGTTCCCCAATTGGGCGGTCGGTATATTCTCGCGATCCGAAACCGATGTCAATACCCCATACAATTATGATCCTTCTCGACCTCTTCATATCGTTCACCAAAGTCGGTGTTTTCGCCTACGGCGGCGGTCCCTCCATGATCCCCCTCGTACAGGAAGAGGTCGTCGACGTCCACGGATGGATGAGCATCGAGGAGTTCACGGATGCGCTGGCGATGGGCTACGCGCTTCCGGGCCCGATCGCGACCAAAATGGCCGCGTATATCGGCTACAAGATCGCCCATGTTCCAGGCCTCATCGTCGCACTCCTCGGCACTGTCCTGCCCTCCCTCCTGATGATGATGCTTCTGGCGGTCTTCTTCTGGACCTACAAGGACTCCCCCTACGTCCAGGCAACCCTGAAGGCCGTTCGTCCCGCCGTCGTGGGTCTGCTGTTCGTCGTGGTCTGGGAGATGTTCCCCAAGTCCGTCACCTCATGGCACACGGGGTTGATCGCCGTGATCACGTTCGCGGCGATCACCCTGCTCAGCGTCCACCCCGCCGTCGCCATCGTGGTCTCCGCGATCGTCGGCGTCGTCGCCTACCGCTGACGATGCTCAAGGGCGCCAGCGAAGCGATCGTTCGCGATGTGGCGCGGATCGCCATCCACGATCAGACCTATGTGCAGGTTCTGTATTCCCCCGTTGACGAGCCGGACAAGACCTACCAAGCTCGCGTAGGCGTCGAAAGCGTCTACCCCGAGCTGGCACAGGGCCACCGGGTCCAGGTTTACACTCTCATGAATGTCGTGACAAGAATCGAAGCGACTGGAGATTCAGATGCCTGAACAGGCAAGATACGATCTGCTGGCTGAACAGGTCCTCGGAGGAGACGCCCTGACCGACGGCCAGTGTATGGACGTTCTGGATAGTCCCGATGCCGACCTGCTCCAGGTCCTGGACGCTGCGTTCACCGTTCGCCGTCACTACTTCGGCCTGGGCGTCCAGCTTCACGTGCTCAAGAACGCGAAGAGCGGCCTGTGTCCGGAAGACTGCCACTACTGCTCACAGTCGTCCGTGTCCGACGCCGAGATCGAGAAATACCCCCTGCAGGCCGGTGACGAGATCGTCTCCGGTGCGCGCGAAGCCCACGCCGGCGGCGCCCATCGCTACTGCATCGTCACGAGCGGTCGTGCGCCGACAAACAACGAAGTGGACCGCCTCTGCGGAACGGTCCAAGACATCAAGTCTGAACTCGACATCGAGATCTGCTGCTGCCTCGGGCTTCTCAGCGGCGACCAGGCTGTCCGGCTCAAGTCGGCCGGCGTCGATCGCGTGAACCACAACCTGAACACCAGCGAGTCGTATCACGACGACATCGTCACGACGCACACCTACCAGGACAGACTCGACACCCTCCGGAGCGTGCAGGACGCCGGTCTATCAATCTGCTCGGGCGGCATCGTCGGGATGGGTGAGTCGAAAGACGATATCGTGGAACTGGCCCGAGCCCTCAACGCCGCAGGTGCCGACTCGATCCCCGTCAACTTCCTGCATCCGATCGACGGAACCCCGCTGGCCGGACGTGAAGACCTGACGCCTCGCGATTGCCTGCGCATCCTGTGTCTGTTCAGGTTCATCAACCCAGACCGTGAGATCCGTGTCGCCGGCGGACGTGAACGCAACATCCGGTCGCTCCAGCCACTCGCCCTCTACCCGGCCAACTCCATTTTCATGGAGGGTTACCTGACCACCAACGGTCAGGCCACAAGCGATGCCCACAAGATGATCGCCGATGCCGGGTTCGAGGTCACCACGGGTTTCCAGACCGTACCCACCGCAGCCATTTCCGTCGCCTGACCTGATGGGCTGGACCTACGACATCACGTACGACGTCATCGTCGTGGGCGCCGGACACGCCGGGACCGAAGCCGCCCTCGCGAGCGCCCGTATGGGCTGCCGTACGCTTCTGCTCACGATGAACCTGGACACCGTCGCGCAGATGTCATGCAACCCGGCTATCGGCGGAATCGCCAAGGGTCATATGGTCCGGGAAATCGACGCGCTCGGCGGCGAGATGGCCAGAAACATCGACGCCACGGGTCTCCAATTCCGGATGCTCAACCGTCGGAAGGGCCCGGCCGTGCAGGCGCCGCGTGCGCAGGCTGACAAGAAAGCCTATCAATTCCGAATGAAGGAAGTCGTCGAACGACAGCCGAACCTGGACCTCAAGCAAGGGATGCTGGAAGAGTTGCAGGTGTCCGGCGGGCAGGTCCGCGGCATCGTCACTAAGGGCGGCACGACCTTCCTCGGCAAGACCGTGGTCCTCACGACGGGCACCTTCCTAAAGGGGCTCGTCCACATCGGAGACTTCTCCTACTCGGCCGGAAGAGCCGGTGAGCAGTCCGCCGAACGCGCATCGGACGCCCTGACCCGCCTCGGGTTCGAGCTCGGTCGCCTGAAGACCGGCACGCCGCCCCGGGTCAACTCAGAAACGATCGACTTCACGCAGACCGAGGAGCAGCCCGGAGATGAAGACCCAACCCCGTTCTCATACGAGACAGACCGGATCACGCAGGAACAACTCCCCTGCCACATCGTCTTCACGACGGACCACACGCACGACCTGATCCGGGACAACCTCGACCGATCGGCGATGTATAGCGGCCGGATCACGTCGACAGGGCCGCGATACTGTCCGTCCGTCGAGGACAAGATCGTCAAGTTCCCGGACAAGGACCGGCATCAGATCTTTCTCGAGCCCGAGGGATATCACACCGCCGAGGTCTACCTGAACGGGCTTTCGATGAGCCTTCCCGAGTCGGTTCAGATCGACATCGTACGCAGCCTCCCCGGGCTCGAGCACGCCGAAGTAATGCGTCCCGCTTACGCCGTCGAGTATGACTACGTTCCGCCGACGCAGATCCTGCCGACCCAGGAAACCAAACCGGTCG
>MDTE01036658.1_pt1 | contig 36047 bp, 17 predicted proteins | sample 811231 | NCBI WGS metagenome assembly MDTE01 (sample SAMN05326651, study PRJNA326480) | marine metagenome | isolation source: seawater | place: Indian Ocean: Red Sea | collected 2010 | reverse complement strand
TAATGAAGAAGCATTGACAGATCAAAATCAAAGCATACCAAGCAACATTTCTATAAGCGGTAGGACTATTCAGGAAATATGTCAAACAGGAGTCAACAGTTTAGCATCAGTGGTTAATACAAACAAATTGGTAACCAGTCTCGAAGCTGAAAGCAAATATGAACCAGATGAAATTATTATTTTATTTCCTAATGAAATAGCAAAAAGCCAAATGGGTAGAGATTTGCCAGACGTTGATAATTCGGCGTTGATGGGCGATCTAAACGACAGAAGAGATTATGATGTCGACGCGGCATTGGAAACTGTAGAAAACAGTTATACAAGCATGTATGATTTTCTCGAAGGACAGCGTGGCGGTAGAGGAATGAAACTTGACGCGATCAAAAAGAATTTTCTTGATAATAGATTAGGCTTTAGCGTAAAAAGAAATAATCTCAGTGAAAAAATTAAAACAGATTTTATGACTGCTGATTTTACAAACAAAATAGGTAAGACTGCTATGTTTACTGAAGGTGCCTTACAGGCAGGCACGGCAAATTTTGGTTTAAGTAATTTCGCATACAATGAGAAAGCAAAATTATTACACAGGGGAGCAACAGTAATCGATCCTAATAAAAGAACAATACAATTCAAAGGCGGTACTAAGATACAAAGGATAATTGAAGAGCTTGTATTGATAAGTGATTTTGGAAAAGGATTGCTTAACAAAGGACAATTGGCGGCAGATAAATTTGGAATGGTTGATTGGTTTAGAATCGAAGTTCAAACTTATGTGTTAGACGCCCCGCAGACTGAAGGAAAACTAAACAGATATCCTAAAATTTTTGTTTATAATGTAGTACCTGCTAGGATACACCAATCAGTGTTTATGATGCCTAATGATCCTCCTCCAGGTTATGAATATCTCAAGAAACAAGCAGTAAAAGAATATGATTATATATACACAGGAAAAAATACCGATATTTTAAATTTTGATATTAGTTTCAAACAAGCATTTTTCACAAGCATTGCCAATGATTTTATGAATAGGAATGCTAGTAATCAAACATCAGAAGTAGGTAAAAAATTAACAGTTGTTCCTGTAAGTTCAAAAGACTCATCTAACATTACTAGCGAAAATACTAAAACAGTTAGAATGGCAAATATAATAAATGACACCCAAGTAGGAGAACAGACTAGGGGAGCAGTACAGGAGTCACCCGCGGTAAGAGTAGCAAGGGCATTCCAAGACGCTCTAATAAACAGTCCAGCGGATTTGATTTCCGCTGACATGACCATACTAGGAGATTTATACTTTTTACATGATAGTGGAGCAGGAAATTACTTTTCATCTGATACGCCATACATAAACATCAATGCGGACGGGTCCATGAATCATACTAATGGCCAAGTTGATATAATAATTAATTTTAGAACTCCTTTTGATATTGATACAGGATCACCAACAGCAAAAGGATTATCTGATGTCGAACAATTTAGTGGATTATATCAAGTGATATCAGTAACAAATTCTTTTAGAGGTAATGTGTTTACGAATGAACTAAATCTTGTGCGAAGATTGAATCAATATGCCAAAGAGTCATATGATAATGCTACTAAAATCAAAGAACAAATATTTGCTATTAAGAAAAGACGTCAAGCGGCCATTGATGCCGCTATAGCCGCAGAGGACCCCGAGGCATTGGCTGTAGCTTTAGCAGACCTTAACGGATCAGGTCCACCACCAGAACTAAGAGAACTTGCTGAGTACAAGAAATATTTACAAATGACCAAAGCTGATTTTGCTCAATTTAAAATGCGTCAAGCAGATTATGAAATAAACAAGAAGAAAACTGATTTGAATCAAGCTGGTAGAATTAGAGGCGGTATTTAATGTCTAACGAAGTAAAAAGATCAGCCGGAGCAAATCCTAATAAAAATTTTACTAACGGTCCTTTTGTTGCTAAAGTTGTTAATCATCTTGATCCCAAAAGAATGGGAGCATTAAGAGTAGAATTATTATCATATACAAATGCTGGTGGACAAGAATTATTTCCGCCGGGGCAGTTATTCACAGCTTATTACTGTAGTCCATTTTACGGAGTGAACGACAATGCTTCTAATTCACGTAATAAACAATATGCGGCAACCCAACAAAGTTATGGATTTTGGGCAGTACCGCCAGACCCAGGAACAAAGGTACTGGTAATATTTGTTGAAAATCAACCTAACCAATGTTATTGGATAGGATGCTTACAAGATGAATTTATGAATCATATGGTTCCAGGCAGTACACCAACTTCGCCAGCAGAATTAATCTATCAAGATGATTTGGCGGATGATCTAAAAGGTAGGAGATTACCCACAGGTGAATTTAATAAAAGTTTACCGCATAAAGGAAATGATCCTGATCGTTATCAAAGACCACATAATCCTTTGTTCGCCGGAGCTCTTTCTACACAAGGACTACTAAAAGATCCTATTAGGGGACAGACTACATCAAGTGCTAGGAGGGATATACCTAATAATGTTTACGGTTGGAATACTCCTGGACCTCTTGACAGAAGAAACGGAGCACCTAAAGGATCATATGGAGAAAAAGGTCAATCCATTGAATATTTTAGAAGTAGATTAGGAGGCTCTAGTTTTGTAATGGATGATGGAGACCCTGCTATTTTGAGAGCAGGTCAAGCAGGATCTACAGGAGCAAAATACTACGATGTAGAAGCTGTTCCTGAAAATATTGATAAAGCAAAAACAGAAATACCTTTCAATGAACATATTCGTTTAAGAACTAGAACAGGACATCAGATTCTATTACACAATTCAGAAGATATAATTTACATAGCAAACGCACAAGGTAGTGCTTGGTTAGAAATGACTTCTAATGGAAAAATTGATATCTATGGTAGTGATAGTATAAACATAAGGACTGAAACAGATTTAAACATAACTGCTGATAGAGATATCAATATACTAGCAGGTAGAGATTTTAATCTTACAGCTTTGAGAGATAAAAAAGTAAAGGTTGCGGAAAACAATGATGTAAGAATACTTAAAAATGATACAAAATATGTAGCAATTAATCAAGATTTAAAGATCGGTGGAAATAGACAAAAAGCAATTGGTAATGATGAAGACGTTCAAATAGAAGGAACACATAGATCAACAATTACTGGAGATTATAATTTACAGGTTACTTTAGATGGACACATAGCAATAAATCAAAACTTTCATTCTAAGGTTGTTGGCGATTATAGACAAACAGTAAATGGAGCATTTAATTTAAATACTGTAGGTGATAATAAATTTACAAGTGGTGCTAATACGCAAATAAAAAGTGCCGATGATAATAAATTAGATGCTGGAGGTAAAACACAAATTCTATCAGTTGATGTTCACAGAGAACAGGCTTCACAAATACATATGAACAGTCCTGCTCAAGTTCCAGATCCTTCAGACACAGCAGATTCAATTGGTGATACATTTACCAAGCCTGCTACCAATGAACCAGTTGACGATTCTGACCAAGTTTTAGATAAGAACGGAAGTCCTATAGCCAATCAAAGAGTTACGGCCGATGCTACAAGAGCATCAGATGCCGCGTTAGCATTACTACCGAGAAGAACTCCTCAACACGAGCCTTGGAACTCACACGAAAGTTATAATCCTTCTGCTCATACACCAGGCGAAACGGACAGTATAAATTCACCAGCACCTGAAATTAGGAGCCAAAATCCACCTTTGGAAAAAGAATCAGACATGCCTGAAAGAAATAGCACTTCGGGAGTATTCAGAGCAGGAGATGCTGAACCAGAATCAATTGATACAAGTAAAATATTCCAAACAAATAATGATGGAACCAAAGGCACCCAGCCAAATGATCCTGTCAATGTTGAAGATATGACAAGATTCTTCATTAGTGAATTAATCAAGTCATTAGGACTTGATCCAGCCAAGGCACTTAATAGTGGTGCTACTCCTGGCGGAGCAGGCGAAGCAATAGCAATGGCTTGTGCTCAAATAAAACATGAAAGTAATTTTATACCAAAGAGTGAAAACATGAATTATAGTGCCGCTGGCATGAGAGCAACATTTAAAATGTTTAGTAAAAAAGGTGGAACAGCACTTTCAGAAACTTTACATAGAAAACCAGTACAAATAGCAAGTGTTGTATATGGGAATAGAATGGGCAACGGTCCCCCAGAAACAGGAGATGGTTGGACGTATCGAGGTAGAGGTTTGATACAATTAACAGGTACAGACAACTACAAAACATATGGCGGATTGATAGGCACAGACATTTACAATAATCCTGAATTAGCCAATGATCCAGCTATCGCTTGTAAATTAGCAGTGGCATATTTGACAAAAGGAGAAAAGGCTGGATTTATAACTTGGTCAACTACAAACTTTACTTCTTTAGGTTCTCAATTTAAAAATGCTGTTGGATATGCTGACAGAACAGGAAGTAAAACTTCTGAAAGAATAGAAACAGGAAAAAGCTACTACCAAAGAATTAAGAAAGGAGAATTGACTCCGTTAGCATCTATAACACCGCCAACACCGATAGCACACGGCGGAGGAGTCATGCAGGTAAGATAATGCCATTAATAGCTAGAAAAGTAGGATCAGGAGATATAGTAGATACAGTACATCCAATCTGTGTTGCTCCAGGCGACATACTTACAGACACAGGTAGTTCAACAGTATTTGTTGCTGGACACGGCATACATAGAAAGACAGATCTCAACGAACCACACACACATTGTCCTCCAGTTTATGGCACGCCTTTAGTCACACATAGTCCTAATGTTTTTGCCGAAGATCTAGAAGTTGGTAGGATAGGTGATACTTATGATTGTGATGCTAAGATAAAAAGTACAACACAAACCACGGTATTCGCAAACGAATAAATATTATTATGGCAGACTTGTATAAAGAAATAAAGATCAAAACAGCAAAAGCACCTAAATTACCTGTAAGACAAAAGGCTTACAGAGGATTTAGCACGGTCAATCCAGAAAACAACAGCTTTCAGCAATACGACCTTGGACTAATCAAACAGGATCTCCTTAATCATTTCAATATTAGACAAGGAGAAAAGCTCTCAGATCCAAGATTTGGATGTATTATTTGGGACGCATTGTATGAGCCTTTGACACGAGAATTGATAGACGCAATAACAAGAAATGTAACTAATATAGTAAATTATGATCCAAGAGTAAGGGCAAGTGGTGTTTCAGTCACTGAGTTTGAAAGTGGACTACAAGTCGAATGTACATTGACGTATCTCACATATAACATAAGTGAACAGCTTAGACTACAGTTTGACAAAGCAAACGGCCTAACAAGTTAAAGAATTAAGTGGTCATATAATTCTATATAATAAATACATTTATAAAGAATTTAAGGAAACTAAATGTCGTCCACAGATAGACAAAATAGACTGTTACTTGCTGAAGATTGGTCAAAAGTATACCAAAGTTTTCGCAATGCAGAATTTAAAAGTTATGATTTTGACTCTTTAAGGAGAGTCATGATCACATACCTCAGAAACAATTATCCTGAGGACTTTAATGATTACATTGAAACATCAGAGTTTTTAGCTTTAATAGATATTATAGCATTTTTAGGCCAGAATATTTCTTATAGAGTTGATCTTAACTCAAGAGAAAACTTTTTAGAACTTGCTGAAAGACGTGAGTCTGTATTAAGACTGGCAAGATTGCTTTCATATAATCCAAGAAGAAACAGAGCCGCAAATGGGCTTTTGAAATTTGATACTGTTTCTACTACTGAATCCATAGTAGATAGTAATGGAGCTAATTTACAAAATCAAACTATCATATGGAATGATCCTAGCAATGCGAATTGGTCAGAACAATTTAGAAGAGTGTTGAATTCTGCACTTCCAAACAACAACACAATCGGAAAGCCAAGAAAATCAAGAAGTATTAATGGTGTACTGACACAGGCTTACAGATTAAATCAAAATACAACTGATGTTCCTGTATTTGGATTTACAAAAACTGTTAATGGAGTGCCTGCCCAGTTTGAAATAGTGTCAACTGATATAGATGAAACTACTTTGAATTTAGTTGAAGAAACACCTATAGCAGGTAATGCTTTACAATTTATGTATAGAGAAGATGGAAGAGGAGCCGCTAGTTCCAACACAGGATACTTCTGTCATTTCAGACAAGGAACTTTAAACAATAGTGTATTTGATGTTGGTAATGTTGTAGCTAATCAAAGGATTACAATAGAAGCAGACAATATTAATGATACAGATGTATGGTTAACAAAACTTGATAACTCAGGAACACTAGATAAAATTTGGACCAAGGTTGATTCGACCGAAGGAAACAATGCTATCTATAATAGTGTAAACAAAAGTGTAAGAGATTTTTATGTTGTACAAACAAGAGCAAACGATCAAATAAGTTTAATATTTGCGGACGGCACTTTTGGAAATTCACCTAGTGGACAATTCCAAGTATTTTACAGAACAAGTTCAAATAGATCTTTAAGAATTAAACCAGAAGAAATTACAGATGTACAAGTGGCATTAGATTACACAAGCAGATCTGGTACTACAGAAACTCTTACTTTAGGTTTGGAACTTAAATCAAGTGTTACAAATGCTTCACAAAGTGAAACAAGCCAAAGTATTAGAGCAAACGCACCACAAACCTATTACACACAAAATAGAATGATCACAGGTGAAGACTACAACGTTTATCCTTCGTCAACAAATCAAGAAATAGTAAAAGTAAAATCTACAAACAGAGTGTCGAGTGGTATCAGCAGATATTTTGATTTGAAAGATGTTACAGGAAAGTATTCTAGCACTAATCTTTACGGTAGTGACGGAGTAATTTATAAAGAAGCATTTGACGAAAAACAATCTTTTACATTCTCAAATCAAACAGACATTGAAGGTAACATAGAAAATTTAATTGTTCCAATTATACAAAAGAGAAGCACGACAAATTTTTATCTTGGCAACTTTGCAAAAATTATTGTAAGTGATTTAAACGCAACTTGGAAACAATCAACCAAAGCCGCTAATAGTTCAACTGGACTTTTAGAAAATATAAACCTAGTGCCGTTTCAAGTAGGGTCATTCACTACTGGATTTTTAAGATACGTTGAACCGGGAGCTTTGTTGAAATTTATTCCGCCTACAGGATTTTATTTTATAGGTAACGGAGAACTAACCAGTGATGCCAACAAAAAAGGAGCCACTTCATATAAGTGGGTAAAAGTTATAAGTGTAACAGGATCAGGAACAACCGTCGACGCAACAACAGGTGATGGGCCTATTACTGTTAATGCTGTACTACCAGCTAATAGTATTATACAAGAAGTAAAACCTAAATTAGTAAAAGACATCACAGCAGATGTTAGATCACAAATTATAGATCAGGTATTTGCCTACAAAACATTTGGATTACGATATGATCAAGTGAACAGAATTTGGCGTGTCATTATCAATGAAAACTTAAATGTAAATGATACGTTTAGTAATGGTAAAACTGGAGATGTAACAGGTAATCAATTAGATTCAAGTTGGTTTATATTATTTGAAACAGATGGTGAAAAATACACAGTCACTAATAGAGGATTAAAATATATATTTGAAAGTGATACTGAATTAAGTTTCTATTTTGATGGACAAAATAAAATTTATGATTCAGCAACGGGACAACTAGTAAAAGACAAAATAGCTGTAATGAATTTTAACACAAAGCCTGATAGTCTAGAACAATTTAATAATGATATTAATTGGGAAATTGTTTCTGATTATAAAAATCAAGACGGGTATATAAACAGCAAAAAAGTTCAAGTTGGATTTTTTGACTTAAATGATGATGGCTCAATAGATGATCCAGATATATTTGACGTGATTGTTGATCCGTTAGTTAATCCTACAACAAAATATGTATTTTTGAAAAAGGAAAGTAGCAATCAAGGATTTAATAAATTTAATTATTACGCACAAGGTAATACTATATCAATTGTACCAACTGAAACGGCAATAGGTGCTTATTCACAATACACTGATGGAAAAGTTTTTTACATAGAAGATCAGAAAAACTTTAAAGTGTTAAACAATAATGTGCTCAATCTCACAAGTGATTATCAAGCGTTTGTAGGAAGAAGCGATCTTAAGTTTCATTACATTCATAGTGCAAATGAGAGCAACAGAATAGATCCTAGTGCTTCTAATATAATAGACGTGTATCTTTTAACAAGATCTTATGATACATCGTTTAGATCTTTCTTAGCAGGAAACACTTCCGTGGCTCCTTTGCCGCCAAGCAGTGATGAATTATTCCAACAGTATGGTGCGGAAATTAATAAAGTAAAAGCAATCAGTGATGAAATAATATATCACCCAGTTAAGTATAAGGTATTGTTTGGTTCGAAAGCAGGAGAAAACTTACAAGCAATATTTAAGGTGGTGAAAAATCCAGAAGCAGTTGTAAATGATAATGACATAAAAGTAAGAATTATTTCTTCAATTAATAGATACTTCTCTTTACAAAATTGGGATTTCGGCGAAACATTTCACTTCACGGAGTTGGCTACCTATGTGATGAACTCATTAGCTCCTGATATAGTGAATCTTATAATAGTACCAAAATTAGGCACATTATCCTTTGGTAGTTTAATCGAGATAAAAAGTGAAAATGATGAAATATTTGTGAGTGATGCTACAGTACAAGATATAGAAATAATAGATTCTATCACAGCTTCTAGAATTCAAGCGTCCGGCAAAGTAATTACAAGCACCAGCACAACAAATGCTGGAATACAGAGTACAGCTTTGTCTAGCACCACTACAAGCACAGCAACTTCAACTACTACTACAAGTGGCACAAGCACCACTTCAAGTAGCACAAGTAGAACTTCACAATCATCAAGCGGAGGAGGATCCTCAGGTGGCGGTGGATATTCAGGCGGCGGCGGATCTAGCGGTGGAGGCGGTAGTTCCGGCGGAGGCGGCGGAGGCTATGGATACTAATGGCACAAGATGAAAATGCTATTCCAGTAAATGACGCAGATAAAAATAAAAGAAAGTCTGCCGATTTACTGCCACGTTATTATCGCACAGTAGCAAATAAAAAATTCTTATCGAGTACTTTAGATCAATTAGTACAGCCAGGTAGCGTAGAAAAGGTCGACGGATACGTAGGTAGGAAAGATGCCAAGGCCTTTAAGGCTAGTGACAATTATGTATCTGAAATAAGTTTAGATAGAGATCAATATCAATTAGAACCTGTTTCTGTAATTAATGATTCCGTTGGTAATAATGTTTTCTACAGAGATTATAGAGATTTATATAACAGCATAAAGATTCGTGGCGTTGATACTTCCAATCACGACAATATGTTTTCCCAAGAATATTATGCTTGGAACCCACACATTAATTGGGATAAGTTTACAAACTTTAGAGAGTACTATTGGTTGCCAGGTGGACCAGATGCCATACCGGTATACGGATCATTTAGAAATGTCAAAAGCACATACAAAGTAACAAAGCAGGTTAATCTAGACAATGATGCTTATGTTTTTAATCAGGACAACCCTACAGGTAATCCTACCTTAACTTTATACAAAGGACAAACATATAGATTTGAAGTAGACACAGTAGATATGCCTTTTTCTATTAGGACGTCTGTGGATATTACAAATGATAATAATCTTTATACCAAAGGAATCACTGGACAAAAAACAGAAGATGGGGTACTAGAGTTTACAGTAGACTTAGAATCACCTGCGATTTTATATTATGTAGATTCAAATAATATCGAAGCATCAGGACTTATTATAATAAAAGATATTATTGATAACACATTCTTAGATGTTGATAAAGATATAATTGGCAAAAAATCATACACAATGACCAATGGATATGATTTATCAAACGGAATGAAGTTAAAATTTTATGGAAATTTAAATCCTACAAAATACGGAGAAGGCTACTGGTATGTTGAAGGAGTAGGCGATTCAATACAACTAATATCAGAATCTGATATAGAAATTACAGCAGGATATCTACAAGATCAAGATATTGAATTCGATCAAGGAGGCTTTGATGATTTTCCTTTCGATGATGCTGTTTCCTATGCTGATAAAAAAGATTATGTCGTAATTAATAGGGCTTCAAAAGATAGAAACCAGTGGTCCAGATATAATAAATGGACACACAAGAATGTAATAGATGTTACCGCAAAAATAAATGAAGTAGCCACTGTTTTAGATCAAAACTTTAGAGCAATTAGACCTATCATTGAATTTGACGCTGGCTTAAAACTTTATGACTTTGGTACTTTTGCTAAGAAGTCTGTAGATGTTATTGATACTGTTACCACAGATGTCTTTTCTAACATAGAAGGCAGTCCGGGATATTTTGTTGATGGCACAGAATTAGTACAAGGAATGCGTGTATTATTTACAGCTGATCCAGATAGTTTTGTCAACGGAAAAATTTATGAAGTAAAATTTATAAGTCAAAATAGTAATAATCAAATTACACTGGTAGAAACTACTGACACAGCGCCTATCGCAAACGAAACTGTATTAGTTAAATCTGGCGATAAAAATAAAGGTAAAATTTATTATTACACAGGGACATCTTGGAAATTAGGACAAAATAAAACAGAAATTAATCAGCCTCCGTTGTTTGATCTATTTAACGATTCTGGTACAGCTCTTAATGCGTTAGAAGGAAGCACATTCAAGGGAAATAAACTATTTTCGTACAAAGTAGGAACTGGAACAAACGATACGGAGTTAGGCTTTCCTTTATCATATAGAACAATAGAAAACAGTGGCGATATAACTTTTGATTTTAATTTGTTAAGTGAAACATACACTTACGATCAAGTGGCTGATGTTATTACGGCAAGCACCGATACTGGAATATTACGTAAGTACACAGATATCAGTAATTACTCGAATGTTACAGGTTGGATCAAGGCTAAAAAACTTTCCTCACAACCTGTAGTAAAACAATATACTACTGGACCAAGAAACAATAATTTTATTATAGACGTATACGATAACAGTGGCGACTTGAATGACCTTCAAGTTAATGTTTTTGTAGATAATGTTTTACAAAAAGAAGATACTACTTATACCATTGACAGAATTAACAGTTATGCTTATGTGAGATTTTTTACAGATCTAGAAGACGACAAAAAAATTGTAATTGAAACAAAATCCAGCACAGCTAAAAATCAAAGAGGACACTACAAGTTTCCTATTAATCTAGAAAAAAATCCTATGAATGAAAATGTGGTTACATTTACATTAGGAGAAGTGATTGATCATGTTGACAGCATCATTAGTAATGTAAGCGACTTTGTAGGTGTATATCCTGGAGTAGGAAATCTTAGAGATTTAGGACCAACTTCTGAGTTTGGTCTTAAATTTGTTCAGCATACTGGCCCGATAAACTTGCCAATGTTCAATCTTACAACTAAAGAATTTGATATGAACAGAGCTGTAAATTATGCTGGACTAGAATACATTAAATTTAAAAGAGAGTTTTTAAAGGTTGCTAATGAACTAGGATTTAATGGCGATACAAAGATACATGTAGATAAAATACTTGATAAAATATTTGAAACAAATACAAAACAAGATCCGTTTTATTTTAGTGACATGGTTCCTTTTGGCGGAGATACTTTAGCAGAATTTAAAATAGAAGATTCATCGCAAACTATTTTTCCTATTACCAGAGCTGTTAGTTTTGATCAATTAAACGAAAAGGCTATTTTAGTATACCTTGATGATAAGCAATTGGTAAAAGATATTGACTATTCAATTGATCCTGATGCTTTTGTTGAATTAAAAATACCGGTAGTGGCAGATCAAATATTAAAAGTATATGAATATGAAACTACTGACGGATGTTGGATTAGTCCTACTCCTACAAAATTAGGTTTATATCCAAAATTTATTCCTGAAATAACTTTAGACACAACTTATATATCTGAAGTTCCAGACTCAACAGGTCCTTTTAAAATATATGGTAGAGATGCTACAACTACAAAATCTTACAAAAATAAAGTAGGTTGGTTTTATCCGTTATTTACAGACGAAGTAGCGGCTCAAGCATATGATAAAACTAATGGCGGTACAGGTATTGCTCATACGCATACTTTTGCTGGGGATAATAGAATATGGTTTATGCCTAATAGTTCTATGAATCATGCCGATAACGATAGCAATTTGTTTGAAGAATGGCCCGCGGCTAGGCCAGTTATACAAGGACATGATGGATCTATTTGGAGATGTTATGGTGATTATAGAGATAACCTTATTCTTGATCTTGAGAAAAGGATCTACAATAATATAAAAATAGATTATAATGAATCTATATTAGATATACAAGACTTTTTAAATACAAAATCACAGCCTACCGCATTTGATAGATATAAGACTGCTGACATTATGATAGCAGATTTCAATCGTTGGTTGGAGACTGTAGGAAATCCTGATTACACAACCAATACCTTTTATAAAAACGGTAATAACTTCAGTTTGAATTTTTATAAACATGGTGATCCAGATAACAATGCTGTACCAGGTGGTTGGAGAGCAATTTACAAAGATTTTTACAATACTGATAGACCGCATACACATCCTTGGGAATGCCTTGGATACAAAATTAAACCTTCTTGGTTTGATACGGCTTATGGCCAAGCACCGTACACAAGCAATAATCTTTTACTTTGGGGAGATTTAGAAAAGGGCATTGTCAGAGAACCTAATAAAAAAGTTATTTACAGAAGAAAATTTAAGATTAAGGATCTTACAAAATATGTTCCGGTAGATTCACAAGGAAATCTTTTGGATCCTGTAGCAACAGGATATTTGAGAGGCGGAATAGCAAGTAATTATGATGATAATTTTGTATTCGGGGACGAAGGGCCTGTAGAAACAGCATGGAGAAGAAGTTCCCATTATCCTTTTGCTTTAATTAGAGCTTGGATGCTTAGACAGCCAGCTCAATTATTTGGCGTAGCATTTGATAGAAGTAGAATAGCACGTAATTTAGCAGGTCAACTTGTATACACAGACACTTCTAAAAGATTAAATTTAAAAGATTTAAAGTTTCCTAACGTACCTAGTGATTCTACTAGAGTTTTTACTTCTGGTTTAATAAACTATATGCAAGGTTACTTGACAGGAAATGAAGATGTAACATTTAAAACTTATCAAAATAGACTAACAAGTTTAGAAAATAAGTTAGGTCATAAGATAGGCGGCTTTACTCAAAAAAATAAATTCAGACTTATTTTAGATAGTAGAAATCCAAATAACGAAGGTAATGTATTTGTTCCTGAAGAAAACTATAAAGTTGTACTTACAAAAAGTATTCCTATCGATGTTTATTCTTACAGTGGTATGATTATAGAAAAAGTACCAAATGGCTTTGTAATAAAAGGTTACGACAAAGATAGACCATATTTTCCTACATATCCAGTAATACGCAAACAAAATGATATTTTAGTAAATGTTGGCGGAATAAGTGAAGATTTTGTTACCTTTGATAATGGACAAACATACAGTATAGGACAAATTGTAGAGAACAACGGAATATTTTATAGAACAAACACCGGACATACTTCGGGCGGGTCAATTGATTTAAACTTCTTTACTAGATTAGAAAAATTACCAACCGAAGGTGGAGCAGATGCTTTTTTCTCTAAAACTTTTGATAATGTAATACAAAAAATTGATTATGGTACTGTATATGAAGATATCCAAGGAGTAGTAGATTTAATTCTTGGATATGAAAAGTATCTTACAACAGTAGGATTCCAATTCAACACATTTAACAAAGATCTTGAAGAAATTGAAAACTGGGCTTTAAGTGCTAAAGAATTTATGTTTTGGTCAACACAAAACTGGGATGAGGGAGCTGTATTGACAGTAAGTCCTTCTGCTAGGCAGGTGTACTTTGAAAAACCGTTTACTGTGGTAGATGACATTTATGATAACTTCTATGATTACAGTTTACTACAAGCTGATGGAAAACGTTTACTAGCAGACTTTGCTACAACAGAAAGAGATAATACCAACCAATTTGGTATCTATGTGAAGAATACAGACCAAGGTATATATCATCTCAAGGTGCCGGTAGTCCAAACGGAACATGCCATAGTAATAGATAATACCACAGTATTCAATGATGTCATATATAATCGTCCGCAAGGATATAGACAGGAAAGAATAAAAGTAAAAGGATATAGATCAGACGATTGGAACGGATCATTAAATGTTCCTGGGTTTGTATTTGACGATGCGTTTATTAACGAATGGACATCATATCAAGATTACAAAATCGGTGATATAGTTCAACACAAAGAATTTTATTATGTTGCTAATACTAATGTATCTGGAACACAAAGATTTGACTCAAAAAACTTTGTATTACTAAACGAAAAGCCGGAACAACAATTACTTCCAAATCTTGATTATAAAGCTAGACAGTTTTCTGATTTCTATGATCTTGATAGTGATAACTTTGATATTGAACAGCAAAAGTTAGCACAACATTTAATAGGATATCAAAAAAGAAAATATCTTGAAAATATAATTCCAGACGACGTAAGTCAATATAAGTTTTTCCAAGGAATGATTCAAGACAAAGGAACTAAAAATGTTTTAAACAAATTGTTTGATAAACTAGGAAGTGCAAATAAAGAAAGCATAGAATATTTTGAAGAATGGGCTATTAGAGCAGGACGTTACGGTGCCACAGAAGGAAATGATCAATTTGAATTATTATTTGATGAAGAAAAATATAGACTAGAACCACAACCTGTTGAATTAGTAGATGAAGTAAATCCTCAAGATACCAGTCTTGTTTATAGGCTTGATAGAAACGGAGTGTATGCTAAATCTAAAAACTATGATCACAAACCATTTCCTACAAAATACTATTCTGATGAGACCATGTTTGTCAAATCAGCAGGATATGTGAATCCTTTAGATGTAAACTTACAATTACTAAATTACACAGATCTAAGCACACAAACTTTAGGAAACTTAAAAGGCGGAGAATATGTATGGACTGCGATAGATAAGTCGCAAAAGACTTGGGGAGTTTACAAATATATTCCAACAGAATATAAAATTAAAAGCACCACTGACACCGTAGACAATTCATTTACGATAACTTTAGATAAAGCCACAAACTTTGAAATAGGAGACATCATAGCTGTAAACGACATTGATACAGACACTGATGGTTATTACAAAATAAAAGCAATATCTTTAAATGTAATCACATTAGAACACGAAGCTACAAAAAATATTACTGCTACAGAAACAGCAAATGGATTCATTACAAGATTTAAAAACGTTAGATTAACAAAATTAAGTGAAGCTAATGATAGTATAGAAGGCGAAGGTGCTAGATCTTTTTCAATTGGTAGTGAAAATTTAAGCTCAGATAGAATCTGGGTAGACGATGATGATACAGGAAAATGGCTTGTTTTAAATTACAAACAGGTATATGAACTTAAACCTAACATTGTTAACACCACAGCAGGATTATTAGACAGCACACAAAAAGATTTTGGTTCAAGTATAAGCGTAAATGATCAAAATAATTTAATGGCGGTTACTGCTCCGAAAGATTTAAATGGAAGTGTGTATATCTATAATAGGCCAAGCGAAGCAACAGAATATGCCTTACTACAACAAATAGATGAAGATGCTTTTTACTTTGATCAAAACGGAGGCTTTGGAACTAGCGCCGCTTTGAGTCCTGATGGTAAATGGTTAGCAGTTGGTTCTCCTCAAGCTTCAAATACTAAAAGTTCATACAAAGGAGATTACAATAATCAAACTGCTTATGTAAAAGGTGATATTGTACTTTATAAAGAACAACTTTGGCAAGCTGATAGAGCAATAGAGTCTCAAGCTGTACAGAGTTGTATTAATCATGCTTCAAACGCACAAGCGGCAGAAAACGATTATGATGCCAACACACAAGATTATCCAACTATAGTTTATATGATGCGTGGTAATCACAGTATGCCAGATGCTAGTACAGATCATATTTTAATCAGAGCAGAAACACAACAATGGGAAGCTAGTAAAGCAGGTGATATTCTAACATTAAAATGGAATGCTTACAAGACTGGTGCTTTATCAGGTGTTTCTCCTTTCAATAATGACGCAGTTGTAAATGAAGCGTTTATAAACGGAAATCATGTTATTGTAAACAAAATCAAAATGGTTATAGAAGTTATAAGTGCATTGGATGTTCCAGATGTAGGAGATGAAATTACAACGGAAACTGCTAGAGCAAACGTAGCATACAGATTTATAGATTCAGATAACAAAATGATACTATATCTTAACAATGTAAACGGAGAATTAGAAACTTCAGGCACAGTACAAAGAAACAATGTTACTGTTGGATCTTTTACAACAGTCAATCATATAGGCGATGATTATCATACAGGTTGGTGGCAAATTGCTGTAGGTAACACATTTAGCTCAACCAATTTAGTAGAAACTAATCCTAATTTAGTAGTACAAGATCTAACATTAGCAGAAGAAGGTGCGCCTAGCACACCAAGTCCTTTTACAAATATTTTAGATACAGTTGTACAACAATTAACCACTGAACCAGCAAGGAATTCATTCTACGGTATATTAAGTTATTACAACGGAGCAACATCATCTAATGTAATTGACACAAGATGGTTTGTCAGAACAGAATTACAACATGGCGCAACATATCAAGTTGGTGATAAATTTAGAATGTGGGCAAATACTTTATATGACAATGGAATCAGACAAGATCCAGAGCCTGTATTGAATTTAAGTTTTGATTACCTAAATAACACTGAACATACGATAGCTGATATTTGGAACGGCTTTTGTATTGTAAGACTTACAAATTTTGATCTAAGTGGAGATCCTTTCCTACCACAAATTGGAGATACCGTTACTTGTTCTACTACAGGCAGTACAGCAGAGGTAGCTTACATACAAAGAGAATTTGCTACAATAAGAATTTATTTAAAAAATAGAAACGGTACATTCAGTAAAGGTGTTGATTTTGGCGAAACATCTAGTATGACGTTTGTCGAAAATGATAGTACAGTAAGAACAATAGGACCTATCAGTAGTTCACATTTAGAAAATACAACAGCAGGTGTAATGCTGGTAGTCGATAAAGGACAAAATATACAAGTTGGTACAGCTATATTTTTACAGGACAGAGAATATTGGATTTACAATACAAGAACAATACTAGGAGTTGAAGATTCAGCTAACCCGCCAGGACCTTTGAATCTAGATTGGAACAGAACTTATAATATTCCATTATCGACAGGTGGATACAGTTCTAACTTGGATAAAGAAGGTACGTTTGCCATATACGAAAGAAAGGAATTGACCTTTGCTTTGAAAGGATATTATACCGTACCTAATTCGGCTCCAAATAGAAAGTTAGGTACTAAAATCAAGTTTGCTCAAATAGACTCGAGTACATATAAGTTATTTGTATCTGCCGGGGGAGACAAAACGGAACTTAACGAAGGAAGAATTTATATATTTGACAAGAATAGTACTGACGACTTTGTTTTATCTAACGATAATAATTATAGAGGAACATACAGTACAGCATCAACCTACTTTGTAAACGATCTTGTAAGAGTAGGAGAAACAATCTATAAGGCAAAAACAAACACAGTTCCTGGAGCATTTAATTTAAATTTCTGGGACACAGTAAACAGCGGCGTTGATCTACTAGGATATGTTCCAAATGACACTAATTTTAGTATTACTGAAAGCACGTTGGAACAAAAGTTCTTAGAAGAATTTGGAGCAGACTATGATGTTAGCACAGACGGAAATGTATTAATTTCAACAGCAAGATATCTTAATGCTAATGATAGTAGCGTGCCTAACAGAAGGATTGTTGTTTATAGAAAGAGTGGAAATCACTATACGTATTCACAGCTTTTGGAAACACAGGACATTTCTGAAAATTGGGGACAAACAATAGCAATCAGCAACGACGGTAAGAAAATAGCAGTCGGAGCTCCAGATAATAGCACGAGAGATATAAGAGGCGGAGCAGTTTATATCTACATACAAGGCACAGATGGCAGATTCAGTTTGAATCAGACACTTAGACCAATTGATAGGACGTCTAACACTAGATTTGGAAGTAAATTAGACTTTGATGGAAACACTTTAGCAATAGCTTCAAGAGGTGGAGACTTAGAAAGAGTCACCACATTTGATCAGGATACAACGATTTTTGACAACGGTAATACTCCTTACAAGGTAATTGATAATGATAGTGGATTAGTAAGCATTTATGAAACAGTTAATGATAGTTTATTATACGGACAAGACTTTGCTTACGATAAGGATACGCAAGACTTTGGAAGTATAATGCTTGTGAAAAATAATCATGTATACTTAGGTTTACCTAAACAGCAAATACTTTCTAATAACACAATAGATAGAGGGTTGGTAGCAGAGTATAGAAAACCAGTCAATAGCACTTCTTGGACAGTAGGAAGACAACCTGTAATACCAATTGATGTTAATAAATTAAAGGGTGTAAATTTATTTGATAAAAAAACAAACGGACTTGTTACATACTTAGATTACATTGATCCTTTACAAGGAAAAATAGCAGGAAATGCTGAACAAGAAATTACATTCAAAGTTTCTTATGATCCATCAAAATACAATGTAGCTACAGCGACAGGCACTACATTAGATACACTTGATTATACTGCTGAAAAATGGGTAGGAAAAATTTGGTGGGATATAGGAAGTGCTAGATTTATAAATCATCACCAAGGAGATATTTTAGAATCTACTGCTAACTTTAATACACTATTCTCTGGAACGACAGCAGATGTTTATGAATGGGTAGAAAGTGATTTGCTTCCAAGTGAATGGGACGCACAAACAGGCACAGAAGAAGGACTAACAAATGGTATAAGTGGTACAACCAAATACGGTGACGCCGCCTATAGCACTAGAAGATTATATGATTCTGCTTCGCAAACTTTTTCAAATCACTATTACTATTGGGTAAAAGACAAACTTACATTACCAGATGATATCACAAGAAGAACAACAGCTTCTGATATCAGTAAATTAATTACAACACCGGCTCAACAAGGAGTAAGATTTGTAGCACCGTTAGGTAACAACAGATTTGCTTTGTATAATTGTTCTAGTTTAATTAAAGATAAAGATGTAGGTATAACATTTAATTGGTGGACAATTGACAATCAAGAACAAAACGTTCATAACGAATATCAAATTATTTCCGATGGCTTGGAAACAAGTATACCTAACGACACTATTAAACAAAAATGGGTTGATAGTTTAGTGGGCTTTGATGTAAACGACAGACCAGTACCGGACGAAGACTTACCTATTAGACAAAGATACGGAAATTTAAATAATCCAAGACAAAGCTGGTTTGTAAACAGAACTGAAGCTAGAAAACAATTTATAGAGCGTGTTAACAAAATTTTGAAAACACAATTAATTGTTGATAGCAAAGACTTATCTGGTTTAACAGCAATAGATCCTAGGCCTTCTAGCGTGTCAGGATTATACGACACCACATCAGATACATTTGCTGAACTAAGATTCATTAGTGTTGCCAATGTAAAACAAGCAAACTTAACACTAGAAGTTGAAAACGGAACAATTATAAATGTTTTGATAAACGATCCTGGTAAAGGATATATCAATTCACCTACATATACTATAAAAGATACTACAGGAAAAGATGCTGAATTAAGTTTTGTACTAGCTACTGACGGTAGTATTTCATCAGTGAATATAGTAAACGGAGGAACAAATTATGTAGCTCCAACTATTGAAGTAAGAAAATTTAGTGTGTTGGCTAAAACTGATGAAACAGTAGGAGGTAAGTGGGCGGTATTTGCTTGGGATGGATCAGAATGGTTAAGAACGTTGACACAAGCATATGATGTAAATGCTTATTGGCAATATATTGATTGGTACGAAACAGGATATAATAATTTTACACCTATTAATTACACAATCTCTAGTAGTTATGAACTGTACGGTTTGGGAGATAAAATAGGTGACGTGGTTAAAATTAATAATGTAGGGACAGGCGGCTGGTTGCTCCTAGAAAAAGAAGACGATCAAGATACCGAAGATTATACAATTAACTATAAAACAATAGGAAGACAAAACGGAACTATTGAATTTAAAAATTCTTTATATGATGTAACAAATGAAAACATAGCGTACGATGGCAGTGGATTTGATAAAATATTTTATGACACAGAGCCTGTCGCTGAAATGCGTTTGATAATAGGAATATTAGAAAATAATATTTTTGTAGATGATTTATTGAAACATTGGAACGAATGTTTCTTTGCTGGTTTAAGATATGTGTTTACTGAACAACCTAATGTTGATTGGGCGTTTAAAACAAGTTTCATAAAAGCAAAACACAATGTAGGAGAATTAGATCAACGCATTACATTTAAAAATGATAGCTTACCTAGTTACGAATCATACATAAATGAAGTCAAACCATATAGAACAAAAGTAAGAGAATATTTAAGTTCATATGAAAAGACAGATCCTAGTTCAACAGTTGTAACAGACTTTGACTTGCCTACAGTCTACAATGAAATAGAAGGTAGAATAACACCACAATCTGTACAAGTAATAGATAATAAAATAGTATCTGGATTTTCAGAAATAACAAAATATCCAAGTAAACATTGGGCAGAAAATGTTGGATTTGAACTACAAAGTTTAAGCATTGCTGATACTGGGGTAGGTTATTTAGATGCTCCAATAATAAAGATTACCGGAGGTGGTGGATCAGGAGCACAAGCAACAGCATTTATAGGAACCGATGGAAAGATTACTGCGGTGAAGGTGACTAATACGGGATCAGGATATCTTTCACAACCAACAATTACTTTGGAAGGATCTCTACAAGATGGAGGATCACCAGCAAGATTAAGTCCTGTGTTAGGTGGAGGAAAAGCTAGATCAACGCATTTAAGATGTAAGTTTGATAGAGTAACTGGCACATACTTGTTTAGTCAGTTATCAACTACAGAAACATTTACAACAACATCAAATCAACAAATATTTGATTTGAAGTGGCCAATGCAATTGAAGAACACACAAATCACAGTTACAGTAGACGGTTTGGAAGCATTAAGAAGCGAATACACGTTTGAAAATAAATCTGATTCAACCAAAGGTTATTTAAGAAAATATGGAAGAATATTTTTTACTGAACCTCAGACAGCAAGTAAAAGTGTTGTAATTACATACAATAAATCCGCAGAGCTTTTACAAGCTCAAGATAGAATTAATTTTTATTATAATCCAACCACCGGCATGTTTGGAAATGACTTAGGACAAATTTTAGACGGTGTCGATTATGGAGGAGTAGAAGTAAGCAGTTACAGCTTTGGTACAGGTACTGGCTGGGATTCAGATGCTTGGTTTACAACAACTTATGATACTTTTGATACGACATTCGATGATGAAATATTCCAAATGGACGGTAGCACAGAAGTGTTTACATTAAGCAAGCCTTTGGAAAATAATGTTGTTTATAATGTTTACCTAAATGGAAAAAGAATAGATGATCCGAACTTTGGAACAGCATCGCAGACAAACGTAAATGCTGTGATGAGTAGCATCACAGGTGACGGTACGCAAACTACAATTACTATTACCAATGATATACAAAAGTTTGTAGCAAATGATGTTGTTGTATTTAGGAAAACTACATCAGATGGTTCTTTCCTACCTGATCCTAGATCTTATGATACTGTTTTAAGTGGAGGTGACTTACAGTTTAGTACAGCGAAAGGTATTAATCCGGAAGAAATAATTATAGATGGAGATGGTTTTGTAACTCCAACTACAAGCAAAGGACCAGAAGAACAAATTCCAGGGCAGGTTTTAGATACAGTAGACATTAAAGTATTCCATAGACCAGAAGCAGGAGGTAGCTTATTAAGTAGTAATTGCTATAATGCTGATGGAAACACCGTAGACTTTAAATTTGGCATACAGCCGCAAAGTGAAAATGGCTTGTATGTAAGATTAAATAGAATTACGCAATCACCAACTACATATAAAGTAGATTATAGAAATAAAACTGTAAGATTCAATACTACTCCTTCAAATGGTACTAGTGTTAACATAATTAGCGTAAGTGGTAATGGAGAGAATATTATTGAGTTTGATGAATTTACGGGTGATGGTTGTACAACACAATTTAAAACAAAAGCTCATTGGACAACAAAATTAGATTACATTGCCACTGTTGACGGAAAAGAAGTAGAATCAGTGTTAGTGTCTAGTGAAGATAGTGGAATACAAGATCCTAAAGCAGTAATAGTATTTGGTAGAGCTCCAAGAGACGGAAGTGTAATTAACTTTGCTGTATACGATAAAGTTCAAAGTTACAGTAAGATAGAAACACAAGAGTTTACCGGGGATGGAAGCACAGTTAACTTTACATTAGAAAAAACGCCATACTCTACTATTCCACATACACACAACGTTGTAGTACAGGTAGGAAACAAAATACTTAATGCTGGTTACAATCAACAGTTTACAGTTCAAGCAGGAGTATCAGAATACTTTTTAGAAATATGGCAAACACCTATAGGAAGTTTTGATAATTCAAACGTGTTGGCTATTCTTAATGGGACAGAATTAAAAATTGCTACCGAATTTAACATACGTCCAGCTAATAGTTCTATTATACTAGAACCAGGCATAGGACAACCAGGAGATATATTAGAAGTTTATATTAGAGATGATGGAGAATATGCGTTTGGAGCAGTTGAGGTAATAAACAATCAAAATACTTGGGTTGAAACACCCGGTGTATTAAAACTAGATGTTGCGCCTGCTGTAGGAGAAACAATAAAAATCACTACATACAGTAAACATGACATACAAGATTTTGAAAGACAAAATTTTGATATAATAGCAAGATCAACTCTGTCAGTTGGTAGTGAAGATCACATACAATACAATCATCTAAAGGCAGGATTAGTTGAACTTAGAAAGACAGCCATAGATGCTCAGTATATATGGTTTATAGTAAATGGCGAACTAAAGACACCTAGCGTAGATTATTATCTTACAGATGACAAAAAATTTGTAAAATATAACAATCCTTTAGTAGATAATGACGTTATAGAAATAATTCAATTTAGCTCCGACGGTCCGCTTACACCTAAGTTTGGATTTAGTCAGTTCAAAGATATACTTAACAGAAACATTTACAAGCGACTAGGTGACGTAGCACCATTGAAACTTGCTGAAGAGCTTAAAGTTACAGACAAACAAATTAATTTAATAGATGCTAGTACAATAAGTGCTCCAGATAAAAACAGTGGAATACCAGGAATATTGTTTATAAATGGTGAAAGAATTACGTTTTTAATTAAACAAGGTAATGTGTTAAAACAAATACAAAGGGCAACATTAGGTACAGGAGCACCAGATGTACACCCAGCTGGTAGTGACGTATATAATCAAGGATTACAGCAGACAGCACCATACGCAGATAAAACTATAACTGAAGATTTTGTTGGTGATGGTTCTACGAGCGTATTCGAATTATCATTTATACCTAATTCAGTTCATGAATTTGAAGTATTTGTTGCTGGCAAGAGATTAAGAAAGAATAGTATACAGATGTTCGATGTTACAATAGATCAGGATTCTCCTGAAGCAGATGTGACATCACCTGCTCAATTTAGTGTTGATGGCACAACAAATCAGCTAACTTTAACCACTACACCGGCAAATTTAGCTAAAATACAAGTCATTAGGCGCACAGGTACACTATGGACAGATAACGGACAATCCTTAAATGATGCGGAAAGTTTGGTAGCACGTTTCTTTAAGGCGGAAAAGGTGGAGCTACCAAAATAAATACAGTTGTAGGAAAGTGATATGATAGACAATTTCAAAGAAAATAACGGGGTGCTTTTACAAGGGCATATCAAGATTTTTGACCCATCAAATGGTGAGATTATTGTTGATAAGCGTAATGCTATTCATTATGAAAATATGAGTATTTCACTGGCAGAAAGTTTAGGAAACGCAGGTGAAGGATTTATATACGAAATGGCATTTGGAAATGGTGGTACAAGCATAGATCCAACAGGTATAATAACATACCTTACACCAAATTCCACAGGCACTAACGCAAGTCTTTACAATCAAACTTTTGTAAAAGTGGTAGATGATAGAAGTGTTAATAACACAGATCCTGCTAGAAACAAAATCGAATCTAGACACGTAAGTGGTACAAATTACACAGACATATTAGTTACATGTTTATTAGACTATGGTGAACCAACAGGACAAGATGCTATTGATAATGCCACTAATAGTAATAGCTTATATGTCTTTGATGAGCTAGGACTTGTAAGTTACAATGCCGCAGGCACAGGAAGATTATTGACACATGTAGTATTTCATCCTGTACAAAAAAGTTTAAACAGATTAGTACAAATTGACTATACAGTCAGAGTACAGAGCTTGACAGGATTTAATGAATAATGGCATACTTAATTAATTATTCAGATTCAAACAAAGGAACTATTTCTATAGAGGATAGCACAATCAACCAGACAACCAGTTTGGATATTCCTGGTAGAAATACAACAAGCTACGGTTCAGTCATAGCAGAAAGTTTTTTAAAATTACTAGAAAACTTTTCTAACACAGCCGCTCCGAGAAATCCAATACAAGGACAACTTTGGTATGATACTTCTACCGGAGTAAACAGTTTAAAACTTTATGACGGTACATCATGGGTAAATGCTGGAGGTCTTAAAAAAGGAAACAATGCTCCAGCAGTAGCATCTTCACTTACAGGTGATTTATGGGCTGATACAGATAACAACCAATTATATATTTTTACAGGAAGTGCTTGGACTTTAGTAGGTCCTGAGTACAGTGATGGTTTACTTACAGGAGCAAAGCCATTAACAGTTACAGGTAAAGACGAAGTTAATTACACAGTACTTCAAATAGAAGTTCAAGGTAATCCTATAGCAATTTATTCAACTAGATCATTTTCACCTAAAAGTACAATCGTAGGATTTTCAATTATTCAACCAGGGTTGAACTTATCAAGTGCTAACATAGCAGGAGCAGGAATAGGAAAATATTATGGTACGGCAGAAAAAGCTGAAAATCTTGTTGTATCAGCAAACGAACTTCCTGTAGCGGCAAGCAAATTTTTAAGAAGTGATGTTTCAAGTACAACAAATGAACAATTAATTATTAGTAATGACAAAGGACTGAGAATAGGAGTAACAAATACTATTGATATTGCTGTCAGTAACGGTACCGGACAAATGGTTAATCAAACACAAGGTGCTCCTTTAGATTTTAAAATTAAAAATGATGACGGAGTTCAAAAAAATGTATTAAGAATAGACTCTAACGAAAAGGTAGGTATAAACACAATTACGCCTGCTGAAGCACTAGATGTAAGCGGATCAATACAAGCAAGTGATAATTTAATTATTCAAGGTACAACTGATAGCACAAGCATAGGTACTGGCTCAGTAAAAATTTCAGGTGGTGTAGGTATTGCTAAAAAATTATGGGTAGGTAATGCTGTTAACATAGCAGGTACAACAACATCTGCTTCAATTGAACCTAGTGCTACACAGACTTATAATTTAGGATCATCAGACAAAAGATGGCAAACAGTCCATGCGGTACAGTTTAGAGGAGACATTGTTGGTAACGTAACAGGTACAGTAACAGGTGGTGCGGCTAATGCCAATAAATTAACAACAGCATCAACTTTCCAACTGTCAGGTGATGTAAGTTCAAATCAAATTACATTTGATGGTAGTACAGGTGGTACAACAAAAGTATTTACAACAGCTATTAGTAATACATTCATTGCTAATAAAACTTTAGCTACTGCTCCAAGACAAGACGATGAAGTAATAATTAACAGAGTATCTGGAGATTCAACTGGGGTATTTAAAATATCACAAAGTGCACTAGTAAGTAGTGTGCCAGTTATTCCAATAGGAACAATAGTTCCTTTTGGTGGTGTAAATCTTCCAGCAGGTTGGTTACTATGTGATGGTAGTGAACAGAGAATAGCGGACTATCTTGATTTATACAATGCTATACAATTTCAATTTAAAGATCAAAGCCAAGTTGCTTCAGGCTTTTTTGGATTACCAGATTTCAGAGGTAGATTTCCATTAGGTGCTGACAACATGGGAGGCACAAGTGCTAACAGAGTTACAGACGTAAACGCTGATACAGTAGGATTAGCATCTGGAGTTGAAAGCAGAGCAATTGATGTTAAGAACTTACCAGAACACGAGCATGATTTGCGTTCTCCAAAAGGCGCACAATTTTATGTAATATTAGATGATAGCGGCACTCCACAAGATGCGGATACAATAATTTATGATGCTCCTACAGGTAACCAAGCAGGACAGGCTAGAACTTCGTCAGGAGGTGTGTTAAACAGAAGAAATATTCAATACAATCAAAATACAGGTTTAGAAGAATTTGAAACATTTGATATTACAGAACTAGGCACTCCATTCAATGTGTTGAATCCTTTCTTGACAGTCAAATATATAATTTATTCAGGAGTTGGGGGCTAATGGCATATCAAATAAACAAAACTAGTGGTACGTTGCTTGTAAATCTAGCAGACGGACAAATAGATACTACAACTACTGACATATCATTAATTGGTAAAAACTATTCAGGATTTGGTGAAGCTATTAACGAAAACTTTCTTCACATGCTTGAGAATTTTGCTAATTCTTCAGCACCAAGTACTCCTTTAGCAGGACAAATTTGGTGGGATACAGCTACATCTAGATTAAAAGTTTACACAGGCACAGCTTGGACAACAGGTGGTGGACCTATTGTACAATCAAGCCAACCGTCAATGGTTGCTGGTGACTTGTGGATTAATAACGAACAAAATCAACTATACTTTTATGATGGTACAGATTTAGAATTAGCAGGACCAATATACAACGCATTCCAAGGACGTTCAGGTCCACAGGTTGTTACTGTGCTTGATAACACAGGTACAAGCAGAACTATTGTTAAGTATTGGGTTGGAGGTACACTTGTTGGTTTATGGAGTAAGATTGCGTTTACACCACAGAACATAGATACTATTCCTAGTTTTACAGGTAATGTTGTAAAAGGATTTAATGTTGTCGACGCAGACTTTGTGTATGCTGGTACAGCTTCAAGAACATCATCACTTGTTGATTCACAAGGCGTTGTTAGAACAGCCGCACAGTTTTTAGCTAGTGATTCAGATGACTCTACAAGTGGTGCTTTATCAATAAGAAACAACAACGGACTTACAGTTGGATTAACAGATAATAACGTTATTAAAGTAACTAACTTGGGTGTTGTATCAGAAAATAATGTTAGTGGTGAAAACTACATTATTAGAATGACAACCAGTTTAGGAAAAAGAGATGCTGTAACAATTAATTCAGCGAATAATAGGGTAGGTATTTACAATTCAAATCCAAGTGCTACATTAGATGTAACTGGAGATATGAAAATTTCAGGTGACTTAACAGTTTCAGGATCAACTACAACAATAGATTCTGCCACATTGAGAGTTGAAGATAAGAATATTGAACTTGGATTAGGTTCAGATAGCACATTACTTAACGACACACAAGTAGATTCTGCTGGTATTATAGTTAAATCTTCAGATGGTGACAAAGAATTTTTATGGAGACAGGCAAGTAACGCATGGACAACAGGAAATAGTATTAACTTTACCGGTACAGGTGGATTAAAATTTAATGGTGTTACTATTATCAGTGGTACAGAAGCTCCGGGTATTACATCTATTGGTAACTTGACTACTGCTAACATAGGAAACATCAGCTTTACTGGCGGTATAGGAGTAAGCACAGGAGTTGTTGATGGCAGTGGAAATGGACTTAACCTTACTTTAGCAGGCAACTTAAATTTGGTAACTCCAAGAAAAATTACTGGAGTAGCAGAACCAACAGCACCAACAGATGTTACAACAAAAAATTATGTTGATACAGCAATAGGTACTGAGGTAATTGCCTTAGCATTAGATATAACAGGATTAGGAACAGGCACTAATCTAAATACAAATATAGCAACAATTTTACAAGATATTGCTCCAGCCGGAGGTAAAGTAGAAGGCTGTGAAGCAAGAGTTCATTGTACAGCAACAACTGGCGCTACAGCAACGCTATCAGCGGCCAACTTGAACGCAAGTTTTAACAAAAGTTTAGTGGTTGTACAACAATTAGACGGTAGTGGAAATGATAGTGGTAGTGTATCAGTAATAGGAGACGCAACATTTAACGATGTTACTGGTGCTATTACATCTACAGTACAAAGATCTTTGAAATTATTTAGGATAAATGGGGGTAGCTGGGGTTATGTACAAGACCTAACTCCGGGCAATTTAATATAAATACATATAACATATTAGGGGTTATAGATGGCATACGTAATAAACTTAACAAACGGATCGCAGTTAGCAACTGTTGAAGATGGTACTATTGATCAAAGCACATCTCTTAAGCTAGTTGGTAAGAACTATGCCGGCTACGGAGAAATACAGAACGAAAACTTTGTACATTTACTTGAAAACTTTTCAAGTGCTAATCAACCAGCATCACCTTTAACAGGTCAAATCTGGTTCGATAGTGCTGGAAGCAAGTTAAAGTTTTACGATGGTACAAAATTTAGATCAACAGGTGGAGCAGAAGTAAGTTCAACACAGCCTGTAGGATTAACAACTGGTGATTTTTGGTGGGATAGTGGCAACAATCAATTATACGCACAAAACGCAAATGGTGGATTTGTACTAATTGGTCCACAAAGTATTGGTGCTACAGTTTCAGCAATGGTTACTGGGCAGGTTAGAGATTCAAATCAAAACAACAGAACAATAATTAAAGGTACTGTAGAAGATGGTGTAGTATTCATTATAAGTAATTCAGAATTTACAATTGACTCTACTGATCCACAAAACGTAATAACAGGATTTGATGTTGTACGACAAGGTTTAACACTAAGGAACACAACTTCAGGTACCGACGGAGTAACAAGTGGAGCATTTAGATTTTATGGTACAGCTACCAACGCAGATAAATTAAATGGATTACCAGCAAGTGATTATGCGTTATCAGGCGCGGCAAACTTCAACAGCATTGTAAGATTTACAGACTCTGGATTGACTATTGGTGATGCTAATGATTTAGCTATTAAGATAGATACAGCAGGAAGTGGCGATGAAGCAATTATCGATAACACAGTTGGACAAAAAATTAGATTTAAAGTAAAGTCAAGTGGAGGTGTTACTACAGAACCTTTCCATGTACAGGCGGCAGGACTTATTCCAACAGCTACTACAACTTATGACATAGGTGATAACAACTATAAATTTAGAGCTATGTATGCTACTTCTTTTATTGGATTAGCAACAAACGCTACAAATTTACAAGTGGGTAGTAACTTCAGAACAGGTGATACAAGTGCTACTAATAACACCGTAGCGGTGAGAGATTCGAGCGGTAATTTAGCGGCAAATGTGTTTAATGGTATATCAACACAAGCAAGATACGCTGACTTGGCAGAAAAATATACAACTGACAAAAATTACCCAGTAGGAACACTTATGATGATAGGCGGAGAAGCCGAAGCAAAAGCATGTGAAAACGGAGATGGTATTTGTATCGGAGTAATCAGTACAAAACCAGCTTATTTAATGAATTCAGAGGCTGAAGGTCAAGCAGTAGCTTTAGTCGGAAGAGTGCCAGTAAGAATTACAGGTCCGGTAAATAAAGGGGAAGCTGTATTTGTTGCTGATAACGGAACAGCAAGTGTTGATGGAAACGGAAACATGATTGGTGTAGCTTTAGAAAGCAACGACAGGCATGAAGAAACTTTAGTTGAATGTATTTTAAAGTTATAAAATATAAGGAAGTAAAATGGCAGTAGGCGATACAATCACCGCGGCAAGGTATAATAACATAAGAGCAAGAGTAGCGGCAGTATTAGGACTAGGAGCAGGAGACGAAGGATACGGACAATCAGTAACTAGTCAGACTGTTGTAGTAGGTAATACAGTTACAGCTCAGGACATGGTTAACCTTGACACGGATTTAACAAAAATAAGAGTTCACCAAACAGGAAGTTTACCTGCGGAAATTGCTCCTCCATCGGTGGGAGATACGATCGAAGATAGCAATAATTCTACAAAAGAAGGATATGCTCAGTACGAATCATTAAGTATTACAGCACAAGCGGCAAGATTAAATGTAGCTCCGAGCCAATTAGGTTTGGAACCAGGCACATCAAGTTCTAGAGGTGCTGACTGGTCAACAGATATTAATCATTTATTCACAGTTACATTTGGTGGATACTCTGTAACTAATGGCGATGGAAGTCAAACTACAATTAGTGGTGCTGATCATATGCGAGTATTTTTTAATGCTGGCGGAACAATCAATATAAGCGGTTCAATTGGATCGGGAAACACTCCTATAAACAATGACTGGAGAAGTTTGATGTCTTCAGTAGGTACTGTTGTGTTTGGAAGAAGCACTACAAGTAACGGTTCAGTTGGAACAAATTATGGTTACACTAACTTGCCTGGATCTTATGTAACAATATTTAATAAGGCGGCTAGTGCGTATAGTGCTAACGATTATTTGATAGAAGCATATAAAAGTGGAGCTGTTTTGTATTTTAGAGTTACATTTAACGAAGATAAAGGTCCTAATCCAAATTTTGATGAAGCTGTAACAGCAACAACAACAAGCACAGCACAGCAAAATAGGCCAAATAATACAAATAGCGTCAATGTACCGGCGCCAACTTTCAATACAACTAACAACCTATAAGATTAAATAGTTATATTATATAGGAGTATAACTATGGAAGAATCTCTTGAAAAAGCATTAGAATTTTCAAATTATTCTGCGACTCTGAATAACCAAAAGAGAATTTTGTATGAAAAGTATCAAGAAAATTTAATTACGTACTATGTTGGCGGCACGTTTACAGCTAATAGAGAGCTAATTAATTTTTGTACCATGCTGTTATCCAAAACATCATCTACTTTAATTATTGATGACAACAAAACTCCTATTGAAATAGATGATTTGGAAGACTTTACAGAATCACTACTACACAAATATACAGAAGCTACAAATCAGTATCATGAGGAGTACAAAACTCTTAGCACTAAACGTAGTGTAGAAGGTTTAGTAGATGTCTAATGGAATCTTATGCTTTGCTAATAATAATGGTTCTATTAATTATATAAAACAAGCAGTAGAACTTGCTTCCCGTTCAAAAAAATATCTAAATTTACCTGTTTCCATTGTAACTTCCACAATTGATAAACTTGATATTCAATATCATGATGTTTTTGATAAAATAATTCAAATTGACGATTCGCAACATAATGAAAAAAGATATTATGATGGGCAACAACGTAAGACAACACTAAATTTTAAAAACAACGAAAGACATAATGCTTTTAATTTAAGTCCTTATGATAAAACTTTGGTTTTAGATACTGATTATATAATATGTAATGATAAATTTAAATACTCCTTTCAAACAAATGATAATTTTCAAATTTATAGACATGGAGTAGATTTATGCTCCTGGAGAAATTACAAAGAGTTTGATTACATCAATGACAAGGGCATTCCTTTTTATTGGGCAACATGTTTTTATTTTACAAAAAGTCAAGAAAGTAAAATATTTTTTGATCTACTAAAACATTTGTATGAGAACTGGGATCACTACAGTGACGTATATGATTTATCAAGTAGAAATTTTAGGAATGATCATCTTTTCAGCATGGGTATACACATCATGAACGGATTTCAAGAAGGAGATTGGGCTAAAAAATTACCTGGAAAAATGTATTACACACTAGATAGGGATATTTTGTGTAAAATAAAAGACGACAGTCTAACATTTCTCATACAAAAAGAAAAATTATTTAATGAATATATTGTTTCTACAGTCAAGGGTATGAATATACACGTAATGAATAAGTTTAGTTTGGAGAGAAGTCTGAATGTCTAAAGGTTATATTATGATTGCTACTGGAGAAGAGCATATACAACAAGCCTATCTATGTGCTAAGAGTATAAAACAAACACAAACTATCAAAAACGTATCTTTGCTTACCGGTGATAAAGTTTCCGATCAATACAAGCATGTGTTTGATAATGTAATTGCTATTCCTACATCAGATAGAAACACACAAAACTTCTACAGAACAGATATTAGATGGAAAGCGTATCATGAAACCCCATATCAAGAAACTGTATTACTGGATACCGATATGCTTTTTTTAGATGATGTAAGTTATTGGTGGTCCTACTTTAAAAATTATGATTTATGTTTTACAAGTAATGTTAGAACATATAAAAATAATCCTGTGACTAGTAATTACTATAGAAAAGCGTTTATTGAAAATAATATTCCTAATATATACTGTGCGTTCCATTATTTTAAACAAAATGATACAGCTTTAAGATATTATTTAAAACTCAAACAAGTCTGTAGAAATTATAAGGAATATTATAAAATATATGTTCCTAAATTTACACCAAAAGTAAGTAGTATGGATTTAAATCATGCTATTACTTTATTAGATGAAGATATCAAGAACTTTGTTTTTAAACCAGCAAGTTTTGTCCATATGAAATCCCATGTCCAAGATTGGGAAACCACGCAAGAAGATTGGACAGAAACAATTCCGTTCTATTTCGACGCAGAAAAACAACTTAAAATTGGAAATTATTTACAACATGGTATAATACATTATACTAAAAATAACTTTTGTGAAAGGATATTAAATGAATATTAGGACCAAACAATATGTATCTTTTGACAAAAACACAGGTGAAATTTTTGGTATAGGACCAAGCATTAACGAGTCATACAATCATATTGAAGTTACAGACGAGCAAGTTGAGCCTTTTCAAACACTAAAAGAAAATTTTATTAATTGGAAAGTAGTATACAACAAAAGAAATAAAAACTTTCAGTTAAAGAAAAATGATGATGAAGCGGCACAAGAATTTTTACTTAATGAATTATCTTCTCCCAAAGATAATTTTCATGAAATAGAATTTGTAGTGGACAAGAGTAAAGGTGAATGTTATTTAGAAATAATAGATACACCAAAAAACTTAAATGAAGTTAGTTTTTATGTAACAAAAAAAGGAGATCCTCATTTCTTATTAAATACTTTTACTTTTAAAATAGGATCAAAGGAATCATTTCCTTTTAAAAACATGGAATCGTACAGCGTATACACAAAAAATATATTTGCTGAATGTGTAACAAGGGAAACAGATGAAAATTATTTGTAAACACCTTGGACCGTATTATGGTATTCAAAAAGCATTTCCTTGTAGGGCTTTTACAAACGAATTTGTAGGAGAAATGTGGATTGAAATAGACGAAAAGTATGAAACACTAATATACTTGATGTTTGGAGACAGCGTGATTAGGAGTGATTATGAAAATTAAAATAGCAGAACTAGATATTATTTTTTTAAGTTATGACGAACCTAATGCTGAAAAAAATTGGGCTGATTTAAAAAACAAAGTGCCATGGGCAAAACGTGTTCATGGAATACTAGGTTCCGATGCCGCACATAAAGAGTGTGCTAGAATAAGTGAAACAGACAGATTTATTACAGTTGACGGTGATAACACAATTAAACAGGAATTTTTAGATCAAGTGTTAGACTTTGACACCCATGCTAATTTAGAAAAAAGTGTAATCAGTTGGTGTGGACAAAATATCATCAATGGTTTAATGTATGGAAACGGTGGATTGAAATGCTGGCCAAGAGAATATGTTTTAAATATGAAAACGCATGAGAATGCTGATCCATACAACGTTCAAGCCAAGGTAGACTTTTGCTGGGACGCACAATACATACAGCAGAATAGTTGTTTTAGTTTGACTCATAATAACTTTACTCCTAAACAAGCCTGGCGAGCAGGTTTTAGAGAAGGTGTAAAATTATCTCTTAATAGAGGAGAAAGGGTGGCACATTCTGAGTTTTTAAAAGGACATCCTAAAAATTTAAACATGTTGTATATTTGGACAATGGTTGGTAGTGATGTGGAAAATGGTTACTGGGCTATTTACGGAGCAAGAGAAGGTTTAGAAATGACAATGCTTTCAGATTGGGATTACGTAAATGTAAGAGACTTTACGCATTTAGATGAGATTTGGGCAAATAGAGACGAATTACCAGAGGATATTTTACATAATGAGATATGGAATATAGGCAATAATCTAATTAATCAATTACAATTACCTATTTCTACTCAACCACTGAGTCAAGAACAAAGTATTTTTTTTAAAACTGTAAATCAAAACTATGGCAGGGTAATTAATAAATCGGTAATAGGTAATGATTAGAGCTGATCCAGCTGAGGTTCAAGAAAAATTAAATAAAGTTGGCTGTGGATTTTGTTTAGCAAAATGGACACAGGTAACCATTCACTTAGGATCAGGAATAAATCATAGCTGTCATCACGTTAAAGCTCATAAAATTCCTTTAGAAGATCTTAAAAATAATCCAAATGTTCTACATAATACGGAGTTCAAAAAGAATACAAGGCGTAGGATGCTTAACAATGAACGTCCTGAAGAATGTGACTACTGTTGGAGAATAGAGGATAATACTGATAAGTTTAGCGATAGAGTTTACAAAAGTGCTGATCATTTCAGTTGGGAAGATTTTGATTCTATATCCAAGTCAACAGGGCATGAAGATTTCTATCCAAGATATGTGGAAATAAGTTTTAGTAATATATGTAATTTTAAATGTTCTTATTGTGGTCCTGCCTTTAGCAGTAAATGGGCAGAAGAAGTCAAGCAGGAAGGTCATTATGATTTAGGAATATGGCAGTACAATGCCATTGATCCGGAAGAAGTACAAATTTTAGAAAGAGAACACAACCCTTACATAGAAGCATTTTGGAAATGGTTCCCAGAAGCAGTAAAACATATGAAAGTTTTTAGAATTACAGGCGGAGAACCTTTGCTCAGTAAACATACACAAAAGGTTATTGATTACTTGATCGAAAATCCGCAACCCAACTTAGATTTTGCTATTAATACTAATGGATGTCCACCCAAAGACTTATGGCAAAAGTTTACACAAAGTATAAAAGAGCTAGAAAGTAAAAAAAGTGTTAATCAGTTTACATTATTTACAAGTGCTGAAAGTAGTGGAGCTCAAGCAGAATACAGTAGATATGGCATGGATTGGTTCTTGTTTAAGGATAACATAGAATACTTTGCTAGGAATACAGATAGCAGGATAAGTTTTATGAGTGCCTTTAATATATTGAGCTTACCAACCTTTAAAAATTTTTTGATTTGGATTCTTCATTTGAAAACAACATACTATAGGAAACACAGAGCAGATCATAGAATAAAAGTTGACATACCTTATGTTAGAAATCCTCAGTTCTTAGATGTAAAAGTAGCAAGTGAAGAACTTGTTAAGAAATATTTAATTCCAGCTGTAGATTTTATGATTGAAAACACAGATATTGGTAGCTTTGGAGATATAGAAACAGCTAAACTTAAAAGAATTGTAGCTGATGTGTTGTACAGATTTAAAAACAAAGAATTCAAAGAAGAACAAAGACAAGCACAAAAACTATTTTACAAATTTATAAAGGAATATGATAAAAGAAGAAATTTAGATTTTGTAAAAACATTTCCTGAATACAAAGAATTTTACAAGGAAGTTAAAGATGCATGATATTGTTTTTATAAGTTATGGAGAACCAAACGCTGATGAAAATTATAATGATCTTTTCAAAAGATTTAACGTAAAAGGAGTTTTTGGAGATAGAGTAAAAAGGATAGACGGAGTAAAAGGAATACACCAAGCACATATTGAAGCGGCAAAAAAGGC